>ENA-UOJV01000097-UOJV01000097.1-human-gut-metagenome-genome-assembly--contig:-C82-NODE-97-length-139518-cov-35.212723_pt1 | contig 139518 bp, 113 predicted proteins | sample MGYA00242356_ERZ723903 | MGnify/ENA metagenome assembly ERZ723903
GCGCGATTCAGACTTCTTCTTTGTTTCAGGATTCCAGAAGTGCTGACGCTCGCAGCCGTCTACTTATTCCTTTCGTAGGACAGCTGAAAAATTAGGATGATCCCGCACGACGTGCGCCCCTCGGTTTGCGCTACAGCCCGGGCCCGCACGGAGGCCCATTGAGGTCCTTTGCGCGCATCCGTCCCAGCAGCGGGCGGCCCGCGCGGCTTGATGCCGTCACGCCGCAGCAGCACGGCTTTGCTTCCTCTTCCGTAAGGCGACGGCTGGTTGTGTCGAGGGACTTCTTCCCAGATCCTTCAATCTTTTCGGTCAGTGTCCAGTTCCCTGTTCCAGTTCCTTTCCTTTGGCCTGTTGAGCCTCTTTCGCTGTTTCCTTTCCGGCTCCTGCGTTGGCCCGCAGTAAACACGCATGAGAATCGTCCATCCGGTCATGGAAAAAATCAACGAGTCGCGGATAGCGCTCGGCCCAAATGATCGTTTCACGGGGCGCCCCTTCAGAGATCTAAATGCAAAAGCCCTTCGAGTGTTTGCGGCGAGGGAGTGGCTTTGGGCTCCATGTGGAGGGGCTAAAGAACGCAGGTGCAGCAAGTGTTAGCCAAATCTAATATTGAGAATGATTATCATTTGTGGTAGTCAGCGATTCTGATTTCAAGAAGTCGCCCATCCTGATCTGATGCGTTGATCTCTGTGTGCGGCTCAACTTCGAAGATCTCACAAGGAAAAAAGAGGATTCATGCACTCCACGTCCCGTCCCATGAAGGTAGAGAAGTCTCCTGTTGCAGACGGCTCCGGCACATTTGAAGCAGGCGCCAAGATGATGATGGCGAGGCTTCAAAACGGTCTGGCGGAAAATTTCCTTGCCAATGCCGACGATCCGCTGCACGCCGCTTTCGAAGCCAAGGCTGTGATCCACTCGGGGCCCGACGGCGTGCCGATGATGGGGGAGGAGGCACGGCGCTACATCGATGAACTCGCCGATCAACCGCGCAACGGAAAGACGCTTGCCTACCTGCACGTCCCATTCTGCGAAACACGCTGCCTTTACTGCATGTTCTATCAGAACCCCTACAGCAAGGAGGCATCAGCCAAATTCGCAAAGAATCTTGTTCGATAAATCGAACTTTGGAGCAACAAGGCGGCGGTGAGTTCGCATCCGGTGCACGCCGTGTATTTCGGCGGGGGGACGCCGACGGCACTTGAACCCGACGACCTCAGGATGGTCTTGAAGGCGGTTCGCGAGAACCTGCCGCTTGCCAACGACTGCGAAATCACGATCGAAGGCCGCATCCACAATTTCGGCGACGCCAAGATGGAAGCGGCGATCGAGGGCGGCGCCAATCGCTTCTCGCTGGGCATTCAAAGCTTTGACGATCGCGTCCGCCAGTCCGTGATGCGCGTCGACGGGCGCGACGCCATCCTCAAGCGCCTTGAGAAGCTTTGCTCCTACGACGAAGCCGCCGTCGTCATCGACCTCATCTACGGTTTCCCTTGGCAGAGCCTTGAGGTCTGGGAAAACGACATCCGCACCGCACAGAGCCTCGCCCTCGACGGCGTCGACTGCTACCAGTTGAACGTCTTTGAAAAGTCGCCGCTCTCGAAATACATCGCCAACGGAAAGCTTCCCGCTGCGGCCGACACGGCCATGAAAGCCGACATGTTTGCCATGTCGGTCGAGCTCTTTACGAACGCGCAATGGCGCCGGTTGTCGAACAACCACTGGGGCCAGAGCATGCGCGAGCGAAACATCTACAACACGCTCGGCAAAAGCGCTTGCGACTGTCTGGCCTTCGGGTGCGGCGCGGGCGGGCGCTTGAATGGCAACAGCTTCATGATGGAACGCAGGCTTGCCGAGTGGGAAAGGATTCTCGAAACCGGACAAAAGCCCGTGGGCATGCTCATGAAGCCCGGACAGAACTGGCATCTGATGCGAACGCTGAGCTCCGACATGGAGTCGGGCGCGATCAATCTTGCTCGCATTGAAAAACGCTTCAACGTTCCGGTCGTAAGTCTGACCGAAGACGTCATCAACCAGTGGGTTGAAGCGGGGCTTCTGACGCGCGCCGGCGACTGGCTCGTACAGACCGTGGCCGGTCAGTTCTGGCACGTGACGCTGGCGCAGCTCTTGATCCGTCTGGTCGGCAGCCGCTTAAGTACCACTCACCCGTGGAGCCGCCCGCGAGGGGGCGCAGCGCTTTTTTCCGGAGAAAAGCCGCATCAGGCCTGAGCCGAAGAATTCCAATTTCGTTTTTCCACCCCGTCTTTTCAGGACGAAATGAGACTGCGGCACACACAACAACAAACGCCGCGGCACAACCAACAACCAAAGGATCTGAATTGATGAAGACTCTCAAACCTACGCTCACGGCTTCGGCTGTGTCTGTTGCTGTGGCGGCAGCTCTCTCGGGCATGGCACTTCCTTCTGTTGCTCAGGAAGCCGTTGAAACGGAACAGGTCAAAGTGACGGCCAGCCGTGTGGAACAGGAACTGATGGACGTGAATATGTCCGTTTCCGTGATCACGGAAGAACAGATTCGCCATTCCGGCGCACGAACCGTCGGCGAGTTGCTTGAGGATATTCCCGGCGTTCGCATCAACAACGACGGCGGCCAGGGCATGAAACGCGTAAAAATTCGCGGCGAAAATGCCTTCCGTACGCTTGTGATGATCGACGGCCAGAAGGTTGCCGAGCACAAGTCCATGTCGGGTGCTCCGATGCTCATCGATCCGTCCATGATCGAACGCATCGAGGTGATCAAGGGACCGGCTTCCGTTCTCTACGGGTCTGACGCCATCGGCGGCGCCATCAACATCATCACCAAGAAGGGCGGCAAAAAGCCGATTGAAGGCGAAGCGTCCGTCGGCTACAACTCGTCGGCGTCCGGCAAGAACGCCTCGGCCGCTCTTTTCGGCGGCATCAACGGCTGGAAGTACCGCTTGAGCGCGTCGATTGAGGACAACGACAACCTGAAGACGCCCGTGGGCGACATGGCAAACACGTACTTCTCGTCGCGCTCCATGTCGGGGTTCCTGTCGTACGACTTCACGCCGGGTGCCACGGTTGGCGTGTCTTTGGATCATTACGACCTTGAGTTCGGTTCCGGCGACGTCAACACTCCGGGGTTCGCTGTTGACGTTCCGAAGTGGACGCGTACCAAGGCTGCTGCGTTTGGTGAATTCAAGAATATCTCTGACAGCTTTGTCCGCCTGAGAACCGATGCCTTCTACCAGAAATCGAAGAAAGACATGACAAATACCGTGCCCGGCGTCTGGTCACAAGAGGATGTTGACACCTTCATTTCGGCAGGATTCCCTGAATTCATGTTGAACAGGTACGGCGTCATTGCCGGTAATTCTTTTATCCTGCAGCCCCATGCCTCCAACGAAATGGATCAGTACGGATTTTCTGTTCAAACAGACTGGCAATTGGGTGAGATGAATTATTTGATTGCCGGCTATGAAATTTCCTACGACGACCTCGCCGCCCGCAGCTGGATCACCGGCACGAATACGCTGCCGATGATGCTCACCGACAAGAACTACGACGGCTACCAGATGACAAACGCCGTCTACGCCAGCATGGAAACGCAGCTTCCCGCGAACCTCTCTTTGACCTACGGTGCCCGATATACGTGGGTCAAGACCGAGATGGATTTCGTCAACAACAAGACGAATGCGAAATCAAGCAATTCCGCCTCCGACGGCAAGCTGGTCTTCAACGCGGGCGTGCTCTGGCATGGAACCGACAACCTGACTTTGAGAGCAAGCTACGCACAAGGCTACCGCGCCCCGATCCTGCAGGAACTCTATATCGATACGAGCATGGGACAGGCCGGATCCATGACCTATGCCAACGCCGGTTTGAAGCCTGAAACTTCCGACAACTTTGAAATCGGCGCGCGGTGGAATTCCGCTGCTTTATCGACCGATCTCGCCTTCTTCTACTCGAAGGCCGACAACTACATCACAACCGTCTACAAGAGCGGGCTGCGCGGCTATCAGTACGACAACGTGGCTGAAGCCTCGACCTTCGGCGCGGAACTCTCCGCCTCCGTTCGCCTTGCGGACACCGGTTTTGAGCCGTACCTCACCGCAACCTGGATGCGCCGGCAGTTTGACAACGGAAGCGGCTTTTCCACCTACGACACCGCCACACCTGAGTTCATGCTCCGGTACGGCGTTCGCTGGAACGGCATGTACGACGGTCTCGGCTTGAGAGCCGATATGTTCGCGCGTTCTCAGACATCAACCGATTACGACGACGGAATCAAGGATCCGCAGAAGTCAAGCAGCTACAGCCTCGGGGGCTACACCACTCTCAACCTGACTGCCGGTGTGAGCTTCGGCCCTCAGCGCCAGTACTCGTTTGACGTGGGCCTCTACAACATCTTCGACAAGGGCTATCGCGAACAGACGTCGATTTACGAACCCGGTCGCTACTTTGTCGCCAAGTTGGGGGCTCGCTTCTAGCTCCGGCCGATTCCGGGCAGCTTGAGCCTGCCTAGTCCGCCCGGAAAGCCCTTGCTTCACGGCAACCGCCTTCCGGGCCCGATTTCTTCAACCGACTTTTCAAATCCGGCAGTCATGACTGACGCACTTCAAAGCAAACGACACTGGCAGGCCCGGGAGCTCGTGCTCATCGGCGTCTTTGCCGCGGCAGCCAAACTTTCAAGCCTTTTGATCGCTTTGGCTGGAGGCGGCATGAATCCGGTGTCGCTCGTTGCCAAAAACCTCGTCTATACGACGCTCATCATCGTGCTGCTCACGAAGGTCCCTAAACCGGGGACGCTGCTTCTTTTTACCGTGATCAGCATGATCGTGAGCGTCTGCCTGATGGGCGGAAGCCTCACGCTGCTGCCTGCGGCCTTGGCGGGCGCCCTCCTGGGCGAACTCGGCGTGCGGATGACGGGCGGCGCATCCAAACCCTGGGCCCCGTGGATTGGCGTTGCCATCTACGACCTCGCAAGCAAAGGGATGTCCCTGGGGGTGTCGTACCTTTTCATGCGCGAGAGTCCCGCGCTCATGACCATGGTGCTTCCCATTGTCCTCGTGGGGTATCTGGGGTCGCTCGGCGGCCTTTGGTTTGCCGGCAAAACGGTAAAGGAGCTGCGTCATGCGGGCTTTGTTCGCTAAGGGGGCGGCGCAGTCAAGCCCGCTCAGGGGCCTTGACGCCCGCACGAAACTTGTCGTGACGGCAGCGGCCGCCATTCTGACGGTCGCCTCGTCCGGCATGGTTGCGCAGCTTGTGATCTTTGCCGTGACGCTCATCTATGCGCTTTTCTTGAAGCGCCCGGGGCTTGTGGCCGTTTTGTACGGTCTTATGGCCGTCATGATGGCCGCAGCCGTCTTGTGCGCGGCGGGTCTTGGCGTGTGGTTTCCGGGCCTCGGGGGGCTCAACGCCAAATTGATTTTCATTCCCTTTCTGCGCGGTCTTTCGATGATGAACGTGGTGATGGCGTTGGCGCTAACCACGCGCGTCGAAGATCTGCTCCTGACGCTTGAGCGCATGCGTCTTCCGTTTTGCATCTTTCTGCCCGCGGCCGTGATGCTGCGCTTCATTCCGACCTTTGCCAACGACATCAAGCAGGTCTGGGAGACGCTTCGCATCAAGGGCTGGCCTCTGGGGCCTGCGATGATCACGCTGCATCCGATTCTGTCGGCGCGCCTCATTCTGGCACCGATCCTTTTCCGCACCTTGAAGAGTTCCGAGACATTGGGCGTTGCGGCCGAACTCAAGGGCATGGGTGCGCGCGAGCGCTCGATTCGCAGCGACCTCAAAACCCTCGGATCATTCGACATCACGGTTTTGACGACCGTCATTCTCACGATCGCCGCCGTGATCTGCTGCGAGATCTGGCTCCCGCACGTCTGGATGCCCGCGGGCGGCGCCGCGGTGATGCCGTAATGCCCTGATGCCATCAAGAACGTGCAGGTACCACGACATGATCGAATTCAAAAACGTCACCTACACCTACGCCAACACGGACGCGTGCGCCGTGAGCGGCATCAATCTCACGGTGCGCCCGGGCGAGCTCAAGGTGGTCACGGGCCCTTCGGGATGCGGCAAGACGACGCTGATGCGGCTTGCAAACGGCCTGTGTCCGCAGATTTACGGCGGCAGGCTCACAGGGAGCGTCTCGGTCTCGGGACTCGACGTCTCGACGACGCCCGTGGCGGATTTGTCCGAGTTGATCGGCACGCTTTTTCAAGATCCCGAGGAGCAGTTCTTTGCGTTGAACGTCGCAGACGAGATCGCCTTTGCCCTGCGCTGCCGCGGCATGTCCGCCGACGACGTGCGACGCCGCACGGAAAGTGCGGCACGGCGGCTCGGCATTTCGCATCTGCTGGGGCACGACATTCATGCTCTGTCCGAAGGCCAAAAGCAGAAGGTGGGCCTTGCGGCCATTCTCGCCCTGGGACCCAGGACGCTCATCTTTGATGAGCCGAGCGCGAACTTGGATCCCGAATCGACCGAGGCGTTGGCCTTGACGCTAGCCGAACTCAAAAAGGAGGGCGCTGCCATTTTGGTGGTCGACCATCGTCTCTATTGGCTCAAGGACGTGGCCGACGCCGTGTGCATCATGGCCCGAGGACAAATCGTCGACGCGGGGCTCTTCGCGATGCTCGAGGACGATCAATTGCGCGCGAGCCGCGGCTTGCGGCAGTCGGTCGTCGCTGATCCCCGCATGACGCTTGAAGCCGTGCCGGTGCGGCACGATGCGGCTCTCACCCTTCAAAACGCCGTTTTTAGCGTCAAGGACTTGAGCTTTGCCTACGACGAGGGAAAGCCCATCTTCGAACATGCGAGTTTTGCCATTGCGGCAGGCGTCACGGCCTTGGTGGGTGACAACGGGACGGGAAAAACGACGCTTGCGCGCATTCTCACGGGGCTCAATCTTGCGCAGGGGGCCTTTTTCATCAACGGGCAAAAGGTCGGCAAGGACGGCCTGATGCCGCACGCCGGGCTTGTCTTGCAAAACGCCGACCATCAACTGCAGATGCGCACCGTGTTTGAGGAAGTGGCGTGCGCGTGCGCCGCGGGCGACCTCGTCAAAAAAGGCGAAAAAGGCGGAAAGGCCCTGTGGCGCACGAGGCTCGGCTCCCGGGGACTCAAGGCCTACGAAAAGGACGTGGCGGCGATTCTTCATCAGCTCAATCTCTCGCATCTCGCGAGCCGCCACCCCCCAGAGCTTGTCGGGCGGCGAAAAGCAGCGCGTGGTGATCGCCTGCGCCGTTGCCAAAAAGCCCGCCATCCTCATTCTCGACGAACCCACAAGCGGCCTTGACGGCGCCAACATGGCCGCCATCGCAGCGCTTCTCAGGGCGCAGGCCGAAGCAGGCACCGCCGTCTTTCTCATCACGCACGACCTGGAGCTTTTGCAGGCGTGCGATCGAGCGCTGCACATGAAGGCCTTGCAGACGCAGTAAATCCCAAATTTTCAACCACCATCGAAAGGAAAAACACCCATGCAGCACATTGAAGCCACTGCGGCCGAACAGGCCAAGATTGACGAACTCATGCACGCCAAGTTCCCGGTGACGCTTGCGACGATCGCAAAGGTGCTCGAGACGACGGAGCTTGAGGCCGCCCGCAGGCTTCCCGACAATGCGGCGAGCTTCGTGTCGGGCAACGCAGCCGAACGGTTCGATGAAATCTGGGCCGAACTTGCTTCATGGGAGAAGGTGACGCTCTTCATCGTGCACGACGGCCACGTGTTTGAAATTCAAGGAAAGCTCTCCACCGGCAAACGCGCCCAGGGCTTCTACAACATCCTTCACAAGGACGCCGTCATCGGCGGACATCTGCGCTACGAGGAAATCTCGGCTTGCGCCTTCACCGCCTTTCCCTTCATGGGCCGCGAGTCGCTTGCCGTGCAGTTCTTCAATCAGGCGGGCGCCGTGAGCTTTGCGGTCTTTGTCGGCCGCGAAAACCATCAGTTGATCGAATCGGTGCGGGACGCGTTCATGAAGGCCCGCGAGCACTTTGCAAAGTAAAAAGGAGGCGCCCCATGACCACGCTCGTTGTCTTTAGTTCCAGGACGGGAAACACGAAACTTCTGGCGCACGGCATCTGCGACGCCTATGAAGACGCCCACCTCGTGCACCTCGTAGCGGCCGCAAGCCTGCCCGAGGATTTGTCGGCGTACGACGCCGTGCTTCTGGGCTTTTGGTGCGACCGCGGCAAGGCTCCCGAAGACATTGAGCAGGCCGCAGCCCGAATCCGCGGCAAGCGCATGGGGTGTTTTGCCACGATCGGGGGCGACCCGCAGGCCGAGTGGGCGCGGCAATGGATGCAAAAGACAAGCGCGGAGCTCGCCGCCAAGGGCGGCAACACGCTTGAAGCGACCTTCATGTGCCGCGGCCGCATAGATCCGGCTCTCTTCGATCAAATGACCCGCATGCAGGGCGGCGTCGTGACCCCTGAGCGCGAAGCAAGGCGCGCGGCAAGCGAAACGCATCCGGATCGGCTCGACGTGATTGCCGCCGTCAAGGCCTTTGCAGGCCTAATAGCTTAAGCACAAAAGCAAACCGTTTTTAGGACGCAAACCATGGATTTTTCTGCCGAGCGTTTTAATGCGATTTACGCCATGATCGGCCCGGCCGGCATTGCGTTGGCATTTGTTGCTCTCTTTGCGGTCTACATCGCAGTCTGGCAGCTTTTATACATGACTGCCGTCTGGCGCCATTTCAAGCGCGACTTTCTGGATCTGGAACGCGGCAGTGACCGTTGTCTCAAAGACATCGATCCTAATCGTGCCAATCCGCTCATCCGCATCATCCACGACATTGTGGTGACTCACAGCTCTCACTCCGACGACATTCGTGCCGAGGTGGGCTACCTCTTTCACCGCAACTTCAAGTCGGTCACCAACGGTCTGTGCTGGCTCAAGCTCATTTCCGTGATCTCGCCTCTGCTCGGGCTTCTCGGAACCGTTTGGGGCATGGTCGATGTGTTTCAGAGCATGAGCGACATCACGCGCGCCGATGCCGCGCTTCTGGCAAGCGGCATCTGGTCGGCACTGATCACTACCATCATGGGGCTCACGATCGCCATTCCGGTGCTGATGACCTACTACTACCTCATGCTCAAGTTCAAGGGCTTTCATATCGAGGCAATCGAGCACAGCTACCGTGCTCTGGAGGTGTGCCGCAGGCTCGGTCACATCGCACACCGTTCCAAATCCGAAGACCTGACCATTTAAGGAAGCGATTGCAATGGACGGACGATTCTTCAGCGATTTCGACGAAGAGCCGCAGATTGATCTCACGCCGTTGATCGACTGCCTCTTCATGCTCATCATTTTCTTCGTGCTCACGATGACGTTTTCAAGACCCGTGCTCGAAATCGTGCTGCCCGAAGCCGTGCATGGAGAAGCCGAGCAAAAGCGAAACGAAATCGTTTTGAGCGTCAAGCACGACGGCACGTACTGGCTCGACGAAGAGCGTGAGGTGACGCTTGACATGCTCGAAGCCGAACTCGACCGCCATCCCGACAAGCTTCTGAACATCTACATGGACGAGAAGGCTCACTTCGGCTCGTTCGTGGCGGTGCTCGATCTTGCCAAGGTCAAGCGCAACGGACGCTTTGTGATCAGCACGAAGGCCGGCAAGACAAAGGCCGCAGATGAGTAAATCCGACAAGCACAAGCCGCTTCCTGAGGAAACCATTGCCGCCCGACGCGGCGCGCGTCTAACGTTTGCCGTGGTGCTCTGCGGCACGGTTCTTGCCGTAGGACTTGATGCCTTTCATGAGGCCGTTGCGGTGCCGAGCCTTCCAAAGGGAGTTTTTCAGCAAAAAGTTGTCGTGGCGCTTGCTGAAAAGCCCGAACCGAAGCCTCAGGACATCAAGGATCCTGTCATCGAGCACACGGTTGACGAAAGCGACGTGAAAATTGAGGCCAAGCCAGAGCCCGTCATTGAACCCAAGCCCGAACCGGTGCCGGAGGTCAAACCCGAGCCCAAACCCGAGCCCAAACCCGAGCCCAAACCCGAGCCGCCGCCTCCGATCGAAAAGCCGAAGGCTAAGCCCGTACCGAAACATAAACCCGCGGCCAAGGCGGCTGTCAAACCCAAGCCGGTTGTCGAACCGCAGGCTCTGCCACTTGAGCCGCAGACTCCGGAGCCGGAAATCCGCGGTCAAGCCGAGGAGGGCGCCTCTGGTGGCACGGGAGGCACCGGAATGCATCACGCGGCGAATTCCAACGCTTTCCGCCAAAGCGCCCTGGCGCTCATTGTCGACACCATCGACGCCAACAAGAGTTATCCTCGTCGAGCCAGGCAAAACGGCATCGAAGGCACCGTCGTGCTGCGCGTGACCATCGGATCCGACGGCCGCATCCTGACAATCGACGTCAAGAAAAAGCATGCGTCGGTCCTTTTGAACCGCGCTGCGCTCAAGGCGGCCGACAAGTTGATCGGCATGCGCCTTGAAGGCATTGGCCCGCTTGAAGTGGATGTGCCCGTGGTTTTTGATCTTCAAAGCCGCAATTAGTCGTCCTGCCTTTTGACCTGCTTTTTGGTGCCTTTCTTTTGGCGCCTTTCATTTTTCCCATTCGACGATGGATCACTCTACGAAGCTTCCGGCCGCGCTTTGCGTTTCGCATCTGACGAAAACCTACCAGCGCGGCAAACACCGCGTTGAGGCGCTCGCCGACGTGTCGCTCACGGTCGAGCAGGGCGAGTTTTTCGGGCTGCTCGGCCCCAACGGCGCAGGCAAAAGCACCCTGATCTCAGCGCTCGGCGCGCTCATCAGGCCCGACGGCGGAACGGTGGAAATTCTGGGCCGCAGCATCCGCGATGACTACCGCTTCTGCAAGATGGCCATCGGCATCGTCCCGCAGGAAATCACGGTCGACCCGTTTTTCACCGTCAAGGAAATTCTGCAGCAGCAAAGCGGCTACTACGGGCTGCGCGACAACGGAAAATGGATCGAAACGCTCATCGAGCGGTTGGGGCTCACCGAAAAAACCAACGCGCGCGTCTCGCGTTTGTCGGGCGGCATGAAGCGGCGCGTTCTCATTGCGCAGGCGCTCGTGCATCGTCCTCCCGTGATCGTGCTCGACGAGCCCACTGCCGGCGTCGACGTCGAGCTGCGCCACCGCATCTGGGACTTCATGCGGGAGCTCCACGAGCAGGGGCACACTATCGTGCTAACAACGCACTACCTTGAAGAAGCGCAGGCCCTGTGCCGGCGCATCGCGCTTTTAAATCACGGCAAGGTGGCCGCAATTGACGATACGCTGGCGCTTCTTTCCCGCTTTTCCGGAAACAGACTTCAGTTTCGTCTTCTTGAAGGAACGCTGCCGGAAGTTCCCGGCCGCGCATTCGAACGCATGGAGGGCGACCTCTGGTGCGCTCCCTTCACCGACGCCCAAGAGCTCACCGAGCTTCTCAATGCGCTGCAAGGCAGCGGCTGCCGCATCGAAATCGTTCACGTCGGGCAAGCCAATCTTGAAGAGGTCTTTTTGCGACTGACCGCTCAGAATTAAACCGTCATGTACCCACAGCCACTTCACTACAACGCACGCGCGGCCTTTTGGTCGCTTTTTGAAAAGGAAATCCTGCGGTTTCGCAAGATTGCGCTGCAGACGATCCTCGCGCCGATTCTCACGTCCGTGCTCTACCTTCTGGTCTTTGGCAAAGTCCTCGAAGGAAAGATGACCGTTTTGGGCAGCGTGAGCTACATCGACTTTCTGATTCCGGGTCTGGTGATGATGGCGCTTTTGCAAAACAGTTTTGCCAACGCGGCCTCATCCATTCTTCAGTCCAAGATTACGGGGAGCATGGTTTTCGTTCTGCTTCCCCCGTTTTCGGGCTGGCAGCTTGCGGCGGCCTACATCGCCGCCTCCGTCACGCGCGGCCTGATCGTGGGCACGGGCGTGCTCTTAGCCACCTTCTTTTGGAGCATTCCGCCTGTCGCGCATCCGCTGTGGGTGATCCTCTTTGCGCTTTTGGGCGCGGGGATCATGGCCGCGCTCGGAGTCATCTGCGGACTGTGGGCTGAAAAGTACGATCAGCTGGGCGCCTTCCAGACGTTTGTGATCCTGCCGCTCACGTTTCTCTCGGGCGTCTTTTATTCGGTCTCGCAGCTGCCGCCTTTCTGGGCGAAGGCCTCGCTCTTTAATCCGTTCTTTTACATGATCGACGGCTTTCGGTACGGCTTTTTCGGCGCAGCGGACTTTCCTGCCTGGCTTTCGCTGACCATCGTGGGATCGACGTGCCTGCTGCTCCTGGCAACGGCCACGATCCTTTTTGTGCGGGGCTACAAGCTTCGAAATTGAGAGCTCCTTTTTCTGAGCCTTCTGAGCCTTTCGAACGCTTTTGAACCTTTCTGCAAAGGCCGCCCCGTCGTGCCACGGAGGAATGAATGCGGAAGATGATCGGGGAGGTTGCTCGGCTTCAGGGAAGGCTTCAAGGGCTGTTTATGCGCTGGCTCTGCGTTACGTGACGCAGTGGTTGGTTTTTGCTGTCGTTTCGGTCGGCTTCTTGTTGTCGCAAAACGGCGAGCCTAAAAAACGAGCAAAAAAAGAGGTGAACCAAATCGATTCACCCCCTGCACAGGAGAAGAGAAACATTTTTTGCAAGCCGGGCTGCAACTTCTGCCGCAGCCCGGCTTGCTCTAGCTCAGGAGACCAAGAGACATTAGGCCTTGAGGGCGTTCAGAGCCGAGCCCGCACGGAACCACGTCAACTGCTTTGCGTTGTAGGAGTGACGTGCTTCGAAGCGCTCCTTGGAGCCGTCTTCGTGGGTGAGCTCGATCGTCACGTTCTTGCCCGGGGCAAGTTCCTTCAGACCGAGGACCGAGATGCGATCCTTTTCCTTGATCTTGTCGTAGTCGGCCGGGTTCACGAAGGTCAGAGCGAGAACGCCCTGCTTCTTGAGGTTCGACTCGTGGATGCGCGCCAGGCTCTTGGCGAGAACCACGCGCACGTTGAGGTAGCGCGGTTCCATGGCGGCATGCTCGCGGCTCGAGCCTTCACCGTAGTTGTCGTCGCCGACAATGATCGAGGGAATGCTGTTGTTCTTGTAGTAGCGGGCCACCTTGGCGGGCGTGTCATAGGCCTTCGTGGCAACGTTCCAAACCTTGCCGGTCTGGCCGTTGAAGGCGTTCACGGCGCGCTCGAGCAGGTTGTCCGAGATGCGGTCGATGTTGCCGCGGTACGGGAGCCACTTGCCCCCCGGGCTGATGTGGTCGGTCGTGCACTTGCCCTTGGCCTTGATGAGCAGAGCGAGGTTGGTGAGATCCTTGCCGTCCCAGGCCTGGAAGGGTTCGAGCAGGCGGATGCGTTCAGCCGTCGGGCTCACCTTGATCTCGATCTTTTCATAGGTCGGATGCTGGCAGCCGGTGAGTTCGGTCACGAAGCCCTTGGCGGGAAGTTCTTCACCCTGCGGGGTCTTCAGAACGAAGTTGCCCTTGTTGCCCTGCAGCTGGCCCTTGAGCGGGTTGAACGTCAGGTCGCCCTTGATGGCCATGGCCATCACGATTTCAGGCGAGGCGAGGAAGGCGTTGGTCTTCGTGTTGCCGTCGTTGCGGCCGGCGAAGTTGCGGTTGAAGGACTCGATGATCGAGTTCTGCTGACCAACATGACCGGTCGTACGCTTCCACTGGCCGATGCAGGGGCCGCAGGCCGTGGCCATGACGGTTGCATTGAGCTTGCGGAAGGTGTCGAGCACGCCGTCGCGATCGAGCGTTTCGTAAATGCGCATCGAGCCGGGAACGACGATGATCGGGGTCTTCACCTTGACGCCGGCGTCGAGCGCCTGGCGGGCGATGGAAGCCGCACGGGTGATGTCTTCGTAGGAAGAGTTCGTGCAGGAGCCGATGAGGGCGACTTCGAGCGTCTGCGGATAGCCCTTGGCCTTGACCTTTTCGGCAACGGTCGAGATCGGCATCGCGGCATCGGGCGAGAACGGGCCGTTGATGTGCGGTTCGAGCGTCGAGAGATCGATTTCGATCACGCGGTCGTAGTACTTCTTCGGATCGGCGAGGACTTCCTTATCGGCACGCAGTTCGTTGCCGACGGTCTTGGCGAGATCAGCCACGGCGCCGCGGCCGGTGGCGTTCATGTAGCGCACCATCGCGTCGTCGAACGGGAAGATCGAGCTCGTGGCGCCGACTTCAGCGCCCATGTTGCCGATCGTGGCCTTGCCGGAAGCAGAGAGCGTGGCAGCGCCGTCGCCGAAGTATTCGATCACGCAGTTCGTGCCGCCCTTCGTGGTAAGGATGCCGGCGAGCTTGAGGATCACGTCCTTCGGAGAAGCCCAGCCCTGGAGCTTGCCCGTGAGCTTGACGCCGATGATCTTCGGCATCTTGAGCTCCCATTCCATGCCCATGAGGGCGTCGACCAGGTCAGCGCCGCCGACGCCGACGGCGAGCATGCCCAGACCGCAGGCGGTCGGGGTGTGCGAGTCGGTGACGAGCATCATGCCGCCCGGGAAGTTGTAGTTCTCCATGAACACCTGGTGGCAGATGCCGGCGCCGGCGGGCCAGAAGTCAAAGCCGTAGCGCTTGGAGACGTCGCGCAGGAACGAGTAGGTTTCGTAGTTGCTCTTGTCGGCGATCTTGAGGTCGGGGATGGCGCCGGCGTTGGCCTGGACCAGGTGGTCGGCAACGAGAGCGGCCGGAAGAGCGATGCGTTCCTTGCCGGAGCTCAGGAACTGGATGATGGCCATCGGGCCGCCGATGTCATGCGTACCGGCGCGATCGGGCTTGAGCTCGATGTAGGAGTCGCCGCGCTTGAATTCGGTCAGGCTTTCCGGATGGAAAAGGTGCGTGAAGAGAATCTTCTCGGTGAGCGTGAGCGGGCGATTGAGCTTGGCGCGAACGTCGGCAAGGCGCTTCGGGAAGGCCTTGTAGAAGGCCTGGATCATGTCGAAATCGAGCACGACGCTCTTGGCGTCGGTGTTCTGAGCGGCCTGAGCGATGTGCGCCATCGGGGCAGAAGCCACGGCAGCACCGGCAGCGGTCGCCTTGAGCAGTGTACGGCGGGAAACCGTCATTTCTTTTTCTCCTCAGTTAAACGAGTGATCTTTCGGGCGGACGGCCTGTGCACACGACGTCATGTCATGTCGCGTCGACTTGAGCCGCAGGCTCAAGCTCATCACGTGATGCACGCACGGCTGGGGAATGTCCGCCTTATGTCGCCGTCAGTCTATGTTTGAGATACCACTAAGTAGATCGACTGGAAATCAAAAATAGGCCAAATAGAGGAGGAAAAGTCCGGCCAAAGACGTAGAGTCGCCGGACAAAGCGCGAAAATTGCACTGCATGCGCAACGATTGGCCTTTCAAAGCCTTGATTTGAAGCCTTCTTTGAAGCCTTTTAAACGCCAGCCGTACGCGGGCGGCGCCTCAAAAGAGGGCTCAAAAAAGGGGGCCCAAAAATGGACGCAAGGAAAATGCAGCATTTTTGAGCCTTGAGGGCGAGCGCATGAAAGTGACGTATTTTTTCGATCAGAACGGGGGCCGGATGCCGCACAAAGCTTTTTGTCAACGACTCGTCCGCACGGCGGGCTGCGCAGTACTGGCCCTTGCTGCTGCCATTTCAACGGCAACTTCAACGTCGGCTGCGACTCCAACCGCTGACGACTCCAAAGAGGGCGCGCCGCAGGCCGTGACGGCCGCGTCGCTTACGATGCGCATCGACGCGCTGTCGACCGCGAGCCGCATCTTTCCCTATGCCACCGACATGACGGTGCGGGTGGGCATCGTGCGCGTGGTGCGCCCGGCGCCCGCCGAGTCCATCATCGGCCCCTCGATCGAAAAGCTCAAGATGGCCTTCGGCTCCGACAAGGTGACCGTCAAGGACTATTCGCTGCGCGAGCTCTCGCAGGCGATCCGTAGCGGCGAAGTCGACGTCTTCATGTCAAGCGCCGGGTTTTACCGCCGCATGGTCGAGTACGGGGCGCGCGACCTTGTGACCGTCGTCTCGCACGCCTATCCCGATCCCAACCACAGCGACGGCACGACCTTCGTCGTGCGCGCCGATTCGCCCTACCGCGACATAGCTGATCTCAAGGGTGCGCGCCTTGTGACGAGTACGCCCACGGGCTTTACGGGGCTGCAGGTGCCCTTTGGCGAAATTCACCGCGCGGGCTTCAACGTCGAGAAGTTCTTTTCCACCGTGCAGTACGTGGGCGACGGCAGACGCGTGCGCGAGTCCCTTGATCTTCTGCGCGAGGGGCTGGCCGACGTCGGCTTTTTCCGCCTGTGCTACATGGACCGGTGGTTTGCTGCGCATCCCGAGGATCGCAAGATCTACCGCGTGATTCACCGCAAGGACGGCCCGGGCGAGGCGTGCATGCGCTCAACCGACCTCTACCCGACCTGGACGATGGCAACGACCGGTACGACCGATCCGCGGCTCTCGCGCCTTGTGACGCGTGTGCTCCTTGAGATTGCTCCCATCGGCGAAGACGGCCTCTACTGGGGCGTTGCGACCGACTACACGCCGGTCGATCAACTCTTTCGCGATCTGCGCATCGGTCCCTATGAGTATCTGCGGCACTGGACGATGGAGCGCGTCGTGCGCGAGTACTGGCCCTGGCTTTTGATCGCGCTGATGGTGCTCGTGGGACTGCTGCTTCACAGTGTTCGCGTCACGCAGCTCGTGCGGGTGCGCACGTCCGCGCTCAACGATGCCTTGAAGGAACAAAAGACCCTTCAGATGCGCACGCAGCTTGCAAGCGAGCGCATCAGCAAGCTTGAGAAAACGGGCTTGGTGGGGCAGCTATCCTCGATCGTCGCCCACGAGATGCGCCAGCCGTTGAGCGCCATATCGCTTTACACCTATGCCCTCAAGCGCATGTTTGCGCGTCCGGGTGCCAAGATCGATCCGGCCATGGTCGAGGACGTGCTCACGAAGCTTCAGACCGAAACGGCCCGGGCCGATGCGATCGTCACCAAGGTGCGCTCCTATGCCAAGAGCGACAAGCTGCACCGCGAGCGCATCTATCTCGATGACCCGGTGCAGACTGCGATCGGCGATCTGCGCGCCTCCGAGCGCTACCGCGCGAACATCCGCACGGGCCGCATGGAGAAGGTGCTCGTGATGGCCGATCCCTTTGAGATGCAACTCGTCGCAAGCAACCTCATCAAGAACGCGCTCGAGGTCCTTCAGAACGTCGCCGGAGGCGAAGTTTTCGTGCGGGTCGAAGCCATTGCCGACAAGGCCGTGCTCACGGTCTCGGACAATGGTCCCGAGATGAGCAAGGAGGACTTCGCGCAGATTCAAAGCTTCTCGCGCAAGAGCGGAAAGCGCGAGGGGCTGGGGTTGGGACTTTCTATTGTGAACGGCATCGTGCAGGCCCACGGCGGCACGATGACCTTCCAGCGGCGTCTGGCAGGTGGCCTCACCGTCATCGTCGCGCTTCCCAAGGCTGCGGCGACAGAAGCCGCTGATGCCTCTAACAAAGCCGCAGCCCCCGGGGCGGGGACTGAGGAACCAATCCCGCAAGCAACTCAATTGCAACACGAACCGAACAAGGAGCAATGATGCCGCGCTGGAAAACGCTCTCGGAAGATGTCAGAAGCCGCGTGCAGCAGGCCACGCTCATTCGCGTCGTCGACGACGACGATGCGCTGCGCGAGGCGCTGGTTTTCGTTTTGAAGATGGAGGGCTGGGAGGTGGCGGCCTACGCCTCGGGCGGAGACTTTCTGCGCTCGGATACGCCCTCCAAACCCGGCTGCGTCGTTCTCGACGTGCAGATGCCGGGGATGACGGGCGTTGAAGTGCAGCAGGTGATGAACGAGCGCGGCATCAATCTGCCGATCGTGTTTCTCACCGGGCACGGCGACATCGACATGGCCGTGATGACCATGCAGGACGGGGCGGCGGACTTCATCCAAAAGCCCCTCGATAACGAGCGTCTTTTGCGCTCGATTGAAACGGCGGCCTATCGCAGCGCCTCGCAGACCGTGGGGATTCTTGACGCCGAGGACGCCCGCGAGCGTTTGGCCGTTCTCACCGACCGCGAAAGCGACATCGCGAGGCTTCTTTCGCAAAGCCTCACGAACCGGCAGATCGGCGAGCGCCTGGGGATTGCCGTGCGCACGGTGGAGGTGCACCGCGCGACGGTTTTAAGAAAGCTCGGCGTCAAAAGCACCGAGGAGATCGCAAGACTCTTTCTCGCCGCGCAGGGCGAGTGAATCCTCTGCCGAATCACAGGCTGGCCTCCTGCCGGAGGCTCAGCCCTCAGTTCTTCACAAATCCCGCCTAATCCTCGCAGATCGACTTAGCCTTCTGCTGCAGCTCGTAGACGAGCGCGAGCGCCTCGCGCGGCGTGAGCGCATCGGCGTCGATGTCGGCAATCTCGGAAATCATCTGCGTCTTTTCCCCGGCCTTGGGGTCGACGTCAACGATAGGCTCGGCTGCCGTGGGCGCAGCAAAGAGCTCGCCCGCGCCGCCCGCGGCAAAGAGATCAAGCTGCGGGCCGCTTCGCAGCGCCCGGTTTTCGAGTTCGCTCAAATACCCGCGCGCCCGGCGGATGACGCGCGGCGGAACGCCTGCGAGGTTTGCGACCGCAATGCCGTAGGACTGGCTCGCGGGGCCCTCCTTGATGTCGTGCAGAAAGACGATGCCCTTTTTGGACTCCTCGGCGCAGACGTGCACGTTGGCGGCCTCGGGGCTTTGGGTGGAGAGCTGCGTGAGCTCGAAGTAGTGCGTGGCAAAAAGCGTCCAGCTGCGGATGTTTTCGACGAGCTCGCGCGCAATGGCTGCCGCGAGGCTCAAGCCGTCGAAGGTCGACGTGCCGCGGCCGATCTCGTCCATCAGCACGAGCGAATTGGCCGTGGCCTGCTGCAGGATCGCCGCCGCCTCGGTCATTTCGACCATGAAGGTCGATCGGCCGCGCGCAAGGTCGTCCGAGGCGCCGATGCGGGTGAGGATCTTGTCGATGGGCCCCAGTCTTGCGCTTTGCGCGGGCACGAACGACCCCGCATAGGCCAAGAGCGCAATGAGCGCCACCGAGCGCATGTAGGTCGACTTGCCGCCCATGTTGGGGCCGGTGATCACGAGAAGCCGGCGGCCGGGCACGAGCCGGCAGTCGTTGGGAACATAGTGCTCGAGCATGTGCTCGACCACCGGGTGCCGGGCCTGAATGAGCTCAATGCCGGGGGCGTCGTTTAAGACAGGCCGACACCAGCGCGCGCCCACGGCGTGCCGCGCGAAGGTCTCGATGACGTCGACGGCGGCAACAGCCGCAGCCGCCTGCATCAGGGGCTGCACGAAGTGCGCCGCACGGGTGAGAAGCTCGTCCCAGAGGGCCCGCTCCAACTGCTGGCAGCGCTCTTTCGCGGAGAGCGCCTTGTCTTCGAATTCCTTCAATTCAGGCGTCACGAAGCGCTCGACGTTCTTCAGGGTCTGACGGCGCCTGTAGCGCTCGGGGACGTTGGCGACCTGGCCGCGGGGAACCTCGATGTAGTAGCCCGAGACGCGGTTGTATTCCACGCGAAGCGAACTGATGTTTGTGAGCTGCTTTTCACGCGCCTCAAGCTGCATGAGAAAGCTTCCGGCGTTGTCGCGCATGCCGCGCAGCTCAGCCAGTTCGGCGCTTGCCTCACTGCGGATCACTTCGCCTTCGCGCAGCAGCGTCGCGGGCTCGGGCAGAAGCGTCTTCTCAAGATCGTCGGCCAATGCCGGATCAATCGTCAACTCGCCTGCGGCGCGCGCAAAAAGGGGCGAATCAAAGCGCGCGAGCGCCTGCGTGAGCGTGGTGAGCTGCGGGAGCGCATCGCGCAGCGCCGCAAGCTCCTTGGGGCGGATGCTTCGAAGCGCAATGCGCCCTGCGATGCGCTCGATGTCGGGCAGCCCCTGAAGGGCCGCGGCAAGCGCCTCGCGCCCCTCGGGGTCGTTGATGAGCGAGTCGATCGCGTCGTGGCGCACGCTCGCTTCGGCGGCGCTTCGCAAGGGGTTGTGCAGCCACCGGCGCATCGTGCGGCTTCCCATCGAGGTGCGGCAGGCGTCAAGGACCGAAAGCAGCGTCGGGCCGTCGTCGCCGCGGATGGTTTCGCTGATTTCAAGGTTGCGCCGGGTGGCGGCGTCAAGCACGATGAAGCTTGAGTCGCTCTCTAGCGCAAGCGGCCGGATGTAGGGGAGGGCGTCGCACTGCGTCTGCTCGACGTAGCCCAGAATTGCGTTGGCGGCAGCCAGAACCTCGGGCTCATTTTCAAGCCCGCGCACGACGAGCCCCTCAAGGCCAAAGCGCTCGGAAATCTCTTCGGCACCCTTCTTGGCGTCAAAGTGCCAGTCGGGAAGCGGCGTCACCGTAGCCGAAATGCCGTCGGCAAAGTCCTCCCGCAATGAGTCGGGCACAAGAAGCTCGCTCGGGCCGATGCGTGCGAGCTCCCCGGCAAGCGGCTTGTCGTGAAGCTTCACGGCGTGAAATTCGCCGCTAGAGAGCGTCAACCACACGAGCGCGGGCGACCCGTGCCGGCCTTTCGCAGGGGCCCAGGCCGCAAGAATCGAGTCGACCTTTTCGCTCAAAAGCGAGTTGTCGGTGATCGTGCCGGGCGTGACGATGCGCACGATCCGCCGCTGCATCATGCCCCGGGGCGTGGCGGCGTCGCCCACCTGCTCGCAGATCGCAACCGACACGCCGCAGCGCACGAGCCGCGCGAGGTACTGATCAAGCGTCGAGGCGGGCACGCCCGCCATCGGAATGGGCTTTCCGGTGCTGTCCTTGCCGCGGCGCGTGAGCGTGAGCCCCAGAAGCTTGTTGATTCGAACCGCATCCTCAAAAAACGTTTCGTAGAAGTCGCCCAAGCGATAAAGAAGCAGCACGCCAGGATTTTCGTCGCGCATCATCAGATACTGGCGCATCACGGGCGTGTGCTCGGCGTAGGGGCCTTCGCCTTCTTCGATCTTGCCTGCGCCGCGGCCTCGGACCGCATCTGCGTCGTCGTCGTGAGGGTTGTAGCTTGAAATCGTGTTCGGATTCGACTTGGAATCAACCATGAGGATGCCTGTCGGGCGCCGGGCCCTGAGCAAAAGATAACGAGGGAGGAAGAAAGCGTCCTTGATGCGTACGAGGAGCAATACGTACGTTCATCAAAGACGAAGCGCCGAGCCGCGATGCGCCCGGCGCCTGTTGCGCGAGAAGGGAACCGACTTCGCAAGAGGTGTTGCAAAAAGGAACCTTGCGAGTGATCCCGGCTTCGCGCCAAGCTTCAAAACCTTCGGGGAGGTCGACCGACAGGTCTTGCCGGCCGCCTCCCTGCAAGGAAGAGGGTTACTTCTCGGGGTTGACGGGAGCGTCCGTGACCTTGAAGAGAAGCGAGGAGAAGATCTTGGGCGTACCCGAGCAGATGCCGCCCGTTTCAAGATACTTTTCGCCGCCTTCGAGGTCGGTCACAAGGCCGCCCGCTTCGAGAACAAGGAGCGACCCCGCGGCGATGTCCCAGCAGCTAAGGCCCTTTTCCCAGTAGCCGTCAAGGCGCCCGCAGGCGACGTAGGCAAGATCAAGCGCCGCCGATCCTGCGCGGCGAAGGCCTGCAGCCGAGCGCGCGACGCGTTCAAGCTTCGGGAGGAACCCCGCATAGTCGTCGTTGCGGCGGAACGGGAACCCGGTGCCGATCAGCGACTGGGAGAACTCGGCGCGGCCCGAGACGCGCATGCGGCGGTTGTTGAGAAACGCGCCGCGGCTGCGTTCGGCGGTAAAGAGTTCGTTCTTCACCGGGTCGTAGACCACGGCCACCATGACGCGGCCCTTGACGGCGTAGGCAATGCTCACGGCGTACTGCGGAAAGCCGTGCAGGAAGTTCGTCGTGCCGTCGAGCGGATCGATGATCCAGGCCGCGGGTGCGTCGGGAACGTACTTGGCGTGGTCTTCCTCGGCGATGATCGTGTCGCGCGGGAAGTACTGCTTGATGATGCCCTTGATGATGTCCTGGCTCGTGGTGTCCACGCGGCTCACGAAGTCAAAGGGCGCCTTTTCCTGCACTTCGATCGAGTCGAGGTTGAGGCTTTCGCGGTTGATCATGTTGCCGGCGCGGCGGGCTGCCTGAATCGCCACTTCGAGTTGAGCGGATGCCATGGTGCGTGTGTGCTGCTTCGAAAGAATGGAAAAATGAAATGCGTGGAGGCGGTGCGTTCGGGCTCTATCCCAGAGAAAGGGATTCTTCACGAAGACCCGTGTATCGCCCGACCGCGCGCCTCAAGCGCGACGGGCTTCTCGAAGAAGGCCTTCGTCAAAAGGGAGACTTCTTTGAGTTTTCAAGCCCAATTCAGAAAAAGGCCATTGATCTGCGGGCGCAATGCGCGGGCTAAAATGGCCGTTGCCGCTAGAAAATGGCAAAAAAATATTTTAGCGGATTTGGTGTTTCTGCACGTATTGCCCCGGGATCGGGGAAATGCCGGGCAGGGCTCCTTTTGGGGCTTTCAACGCCATTTCCGGATGTCCACACGAGAACCTTCCCTTTGAACACAGCACTTTCTCCGCTCGCCGGGCGCGTTGCCTTCGTGCTCGTTGCGCCGAGCCATCCGGGCAACATCGGCTCGGCCGCCCGCGCGATCAAGACGATGGGCTTTACCGACCTGCGCGTCGTCGCCCCGAAGGTGGCCGAGTACCGCACCCACCCCGAAGCCATTGCGCTCTCAACCACCTCGGTCGACGTGCTCGAGCACTCGCGCGACTACGCTACGCTCACCGATGCACTTGAGGACGTGGCGCTTTCCTTTGCCATGACGGGCTACAGCCGCGAGTTCGGGCCGCCGTTGGAGACCATTCGCGAAAGCGCCGACCGCGCCGCGATGTGGCTTGAAACGCCCGAAAACAACCAGACCAAATGCGCCTTCGTCTTCGGCTGCGAGCGCTCGGGCCTCACCAACGAGGACGTTGAGCGCTGCCAGTTCTGCGCGGCCATTCCCGCCAATCCCGAAAGCCAAAGCCTCAATCTCGCGCAGTCGGTGCAGATTGCGGCCTACGAAATGCATCTCGCGCTTCTTGCGGCCGACCATGCCGACAACCTCTACGCCTGGCAGGAGCGCTTTGCCCGCGATCCGGCCGCAAGCGTGAAGGCAATCGAGGGCTTCTACAAGCACTGGGAGGAGGCGATGATCTCCTGTGGCGCGCTCAATCCGGCCGAGCCCAAGAACATGATGGAAATCAGCCGCCGACTTTTCGGCCGGGCGGGCATGACGCAGGTCGAAGTCGACATGATGCGGGGCATCTGTGCGGCGATCATCCTGCCGCGCCGCCTTCGGGCGGGCAGTAAGAAGGCCGCAGCAGAGAAAGGGCACTAAAACAGCGCACTAAAAAAGCGCACGAAATCGGCAACGGCGCAGGGACGAGGGGCGCGGAGCTCGGGCTACAATAAGCCGATGTTGTGCGCATTCGTCCTGAAGGCGCCGATTGAAAAAAGAAACACATCCGGGCCCCCGGCGCAACGGCCATGCAGCACGTGCGCCTGTATCCGGAACACAACCGAACATCCACATCACGGGAGGACTTCCGTCATGTTTGACCGTCTCAAGGAAGACATCCGCACCATTCTTGAACGCGACCCGGCCGCGCGCTCGCCCGCGCAGGTGCTCTTTTGCTATCCCGGGCTGCACGCGCTTGCCTTTCACCGGGCCGCGCACTGGTGCTGGATTCAGGGGTGGACCGGTTTTGCCCGTTGGCTGAGCCACGTCGGACGGTTTCTCACCGGCATTGAAATCCACCCGGGCGCCCGCATGGGCCGCCGCGTCTTCATCGACCACGGCATGGGCGTCGTGATCGGCGAGACGGCCGAGGTGGGAGACGACTGCACGATCTATCACGGCGTGACGTTGGGGGGCCTTAATCTCGGCCGCGGCGTCAAGCGCCATCCGACGATCGGCCGCGGCGTGGTGATCGGCGCCGGCGCCAAGGTGCTCGGCAACTTCACCGTGGGCGACAACGCCCGCATCGGCAGCAATGCCGTCGTGGTCAAGCCCGTGGAGGCCGATACGACGGTGGTGGGCGTGCCCGCGCGCGCGACCAAGGAAGGCGAAAAGCGCAAGGCGGCCGAGCACGGACGGTTCCGCGCATATGCCGTGGTGCAGGGCGAGGACGATCCGTACGCGCTGCGCATTCGTCAGCTTGAGCACATGCTGCATCAGCAGGCCGACATGATCCGCGAGCTGCAGCAGCAGCTGGGAATTGAGCCGCAGAAGACGTCCGACTCTCGTCGCGCGAAGGCTGCCGCCGCTTCTTCGCAGCCGCAGCAACAGCAGCATGCTCGCCGTCACGCCGAGGGCAAAAAGAGCGCGGCCGTTGAGGATGTGAAGGCTCCCGAGCCTCAGGTGCAGCAGGCGCAGCAGGTTCAGACCAAGGCCCCGGTGCAGGAACGGAAGAGTCCTGAAAAAGCTCCCGAGAAGGCTCCTGAAAAAACGCCTGAAAAGGCTCCCAAGGAAGCTCCCGAGCAGACCTCCGCTCCCGCCCCTGAGAGCAAGACCGAGTCCCAGAACAAATAACCCAAGGAGGGTGCCGGGCCGACCGGCGCACTTCCGGATACATATCCGGCGCAAGGATCCCGCAGACCACCTGCGGGCGGCGCCGGGATTCTTTTGCCCGACGCGTTCACGGGCAGAGGGCAGACCCCATCAGCCCCCATCAAGACGCAAAAAGCCCGGCCGGGGAATTCCCTGCCGGGCTTTTCACATACCAGCGCTGCGCTTTGCGGGCCCTTTAAAGGATCTCAGAAGAGCGCAGACGCGGCTGCCGGATTAGCACTCGTAGATCCAGCCTTCAGGCGCTTCGATCTCGCAGGCCTGGATGCCCGTGAGGGTCTGGCGCAGCTTGGTCGAGATCTCGCCCATCTTCTCCATGCCGGAGGGCAGGGCGATGACGCCGTCGTGGGTGTGGATTTCGCCCACGGGTGCGAGCACGGCGGCCGTGCCGCACAGAGCGCATTCCTTGAAGTTCTTCACTTCCTCGAGCTTCACCTGGCGTTCAACGACCTTGAGGCCGAGGTAGTGCTCGGCGACGTACATCAGCGAGCGGCGGGTGATCGAGGGCAGGATCGAGGGCGACTTCGGCACGACGACCGTGTTGTCGGCGTCGACGAAGATGATGTTCGTGCCGCCGGTTTCCTCGACGTACGTGCGGGTGGCCGGATCAAGGTAGAGGTTCTCGGCAAAGCCTGCCTGGTGCGCGAGCACGGTCGGATAGAGGCTCATGGCGTAGTTCAAGCCCGCCTTGACGTTGCCGGTGCCGCGCGGAGCCGCACGGTCGTAGTCGGAGACGCAGATCTTCAGGGGCTTGACGGCGCCCTTGAAGTAGGCGCCAACGGGCATCACGAAGACGCGGAAGATGAATTCGGGAGCGGGAGCCACGCCGATCTGCGGGCCCGAGCCGATCATCACCGGACGGATGTAGAGCGAGCAGCCCGTGCCGAACGGGGGAACCCAGGCGGCGTTGGCGTGCACGGTCTTGACGATGGCCTCGATGAACTTGTCCTCGGGATAGGCGGGCATCTCAAGGCGGCGGGCGGTGTTGGCCATGCGCGCGGCGTTCTGATCGGGACGGAAGGTCACGATGCGGCCGTCCTTGGTGGTGTAGGCCTTGAGGCCTTCAAAGCAGCTCTGCGAGTAGTGGAACACGCAGGCCGATTCGAGAAGATGCAGCTCGGGGTCGGTGACGAGGCCGCCCTCATCCCAGCTGCCGTCCTTCCAGGTCGATTGCCAACGATAGTCGGTGGGCGTGTAGCCGAAACCGAGCTTTTCCCATTCGATGTTTTTCTTTTCCATTTTTGAAATGCTCCGAATTGGCGTACCGCGCCGGGCTTGTCGTCCGGACGGTGCGTCATATCGTCGAACCGGCGCCGCGGAGCCGGTTCTGTTTTAAACAATTTGTTTTCCTCGCCTGTGCACCGACTCCAACGCGGGAGCCGCTGCCGCAGGCAGCCTGCCCTTCTCAAGGAAATTTTTTATTCTCGGGGCTGCAGAAGACATGCGCGACCCTCAGTGGTGACCGAGGCTGCGCCTGCAGTTTGCCGCCGTCCGCAACGGACGCTCTCCCGGGTAAGGAAGCAATGCGCCTGACGGGCGGCAAGGACTTCAGCGCGGCAAATGATACCGCCGCAGACCGCAGGCGGGGTTGAATCGTTGCGTGCCCGAGACTCGCGGGGCGCAGAATTCTGCGCGTTGTTTGATTTAACTGCGGGCAAAGCGTCTGTTGCCTGCGTCTTTTAACAAAGACGTCTTTTGCGTCTTTCTCGCGCACGCGCCAACCAACAGACGGTCGACGACGCATCAAAGATGCCGACGGATGATCTCGGCAAGTCTCCTCACGCCCTCGTCGATCTTCTCCTCTGGCACGGTCACAAACGACATGCGCATGTGGTTGTGGTGATCGGCGAGCGCAAAACAGGCCACGCCCGGGACGTACGACACCTTGGCCGCAATCGCCTCCTTCATCATCTCGACGGTGTCGATGTGCTCAGGCAGCGTCACCCAGATGAACATGCCGCCTTCGACATTGGTCCAGGAGATGCCGCTGTCGCGCGGCATGTATTTCGCAAGGCACTCGAGCATGCAGGTGCCGCGCTCGCGGTAAATCTTGCGCACGCGCGGCAGGTGCTCCTCGATGAAGCCGCTTGAAAGAAGGCGCGCCGCGATGAGCTGCGTCATGGTGGGCGTGTGCATGTCGGCCGACATCTTGAGGTCGGCAATGATCTCCATGAGCTTGGGGTCGCCGACGATGTAGCCCAGGCGCATGCCGGGCGAGAGGATCTTTGAGAGCGTCCCGAGGCGCACCGTCCGCTCGGGCATGAGCGAGCGGATGGTCTGCGGCGGGCGCTTTTCGTACCAGAGCTCGCCGTAGGGGTCGTCCTCGATCACCCAGAGATCAAGTTCCCGAGCCTTCTTCACAAGCTCGTGCCGGCGGTCAAGCGAAATCGTGAGCCCCGTCGGATTGTTGAAGGTGGGCATGATGTAGGCAAACTTCGCGCCGCGGTAGTCCTCGGTAAAGGAGGCGGGATCTAGGCCCTTGTCGTCAGCCGCGAGAAACTCAAACCGCGGCCGGCACAGTTTGAACGCCGAGAGTGCGCCGAGGTAGGAGGGGTTCTCGACGAGAACGCGGTCGCCCGGATCCAGAAAGGCACGCGCCACGAGGTCAAGCGCCTGCTGCGAGCCCGTGACGATCTGCACTTGCTCGGGACGCGTGGGCGTGCCGCGGCTCGTTTCAAAGGCGGCCACCGCCTCGCGCAGCTCGGGCTCGCCCTCGGTGACGGAGTACTGCAGCGCCCGGCGCCCCATGCTCTTTAAGACCTCCTGCGCTGCTTCGGCCACCGCCTCGACCGGAAAGCCGTCCGGGCTCGGCAGCCCCACGGCAAAGCTCGTGATGTCTTCGTGCGCCGAAAGCGTCAGAAGTCTTTTGAGTGTGTCGTCCGTGGGCATTGAGGCGATGGTGCTCAAGGGCGGCTGAGGAATGGTGTCGGTCATGACTGATGTTCGAAAAAATGACTAAGTGCGAAATGAAGCCCGAAAAAGCAAAGCCCGGATGCGGGAAGGAGTTCCTGCACCCGGGCGGGTCGTTAGCGATTCGTTGCCGGGTGATCAGCGCGCCCGCACTGCCGCAGCAACTTCATCAAAGGTCCGGCAGACCTCTTCGTCGGGAGCCTTCGTGAGCAGGCTCGCGATGACGATGGCGGCGATGCCGAAGGCAAAGCCCGGAACGATTTCATAGAGCCCGAACCAGCCGAACTGGTGCCAGACGAGCACCGTCACGGCGCCCGTGATCATGCCGGCCAAGGCGCCCTGGCGGTTCATGCGCTTCCACCACAGGCCCATGATGATGACCGGGCCGAAGGCGGCGCCAAAGCCTGCCCACGCGTAGCTCACAAGCGAGAGCACGAGGCTTTCGGGGTCCATGGCCATGACGATCGAGATCGCCGCCACGGCAAGCACCATCGAGCGGCCGAACCACAGCAGCTCGCGCTGGCTTGCCTTCGGACGCAGGAAGCTGCGGTAGAAGTCTTCGGTAAGCGTCGACGAGCACACCAGAAGCTGGCAGGAGAGCGTGCTCATCACCGCGGCGAGAATGGCCGACATCAGGATGCCGCCGATCCAGGGATTAAAGAGCAGCTGCGAGAGCACGATGAAGACGCGCTCGTGGTTTTGCGTCACCAGCGTCGCCTGATCGGGGTGCGCGGCAAAGTATGCGGCGCCGAAAAAGCCCACGCTCACCGCGCCGCCAAGGCAAAAGAGCATCCACAGAATCGAGATGCGGCAGGCGTTGGGAATCACCTTGATCGAGCGGGCGGCCATGAAGCGCACGAGAATGTGCGGTTGCCCAAAGTAGCCAAGCCCCCAGGCGAGAAGACTCACGATGCCGATGAAGGTCTGGTGCGTCACCATGCGCACCATGTCCGGATTGATCGCGGCGACCTGATCGACCGTGGCCGAAAAGCCGCCCAGATCCGACATGACCACGATCGGGGTGACGACGAGCGCCACGCACATGAGGCTTGCCTGAATCGTGTCGGTCCAGCTCACGGCGAGGAACCCGCCGATGTAGACGTAGATGATGGTGGCCGCGGCGCCGATCCAGATCGCGGTGCCGTAGTTGAGATCGAACGTGTTCTCAAAGAGGCGGGCGCTTGCGACGATGCCGCTTGCGCAGTAGATCGTAAAGAAGATGAGAATGATCGCCGCGGCGATGATGCGCAGCACGCGCGTGTCGTCCTTGAAGCGGTGCGTGAAGAAGTCGGGCAGGGTGAGCGCGTTGTGCGAGACTTCGGTGTAAAGGCGCAGGCGCGCGGCCACGAGCTTCCAGTTGAAGAACGTGCCGATCGTCAGACCAATGGCGATCCAGCTTTCCGAAATGCCCGAAAGGAACACGGCGCCCGGAAGCCCCATCAGCAGCCAGCCGCTCATGTCCGAGGCGCCCACCGAGAGGGCCGTGACGAGGCTGCCGAGCGAGCGTCCGCCCAGGATGTAGTCGTTGAAGTTGCGCGTATAGCGCCAGGCAAAGAAGCCCAGCGCGATCATGAGCAGCAGGTAGCCGCAGAACGTGACGGCGGTCGGGTTGTCAAACATCTTGTGGTTGTTGTTTTCTGTGTGCGGCGGTGGGAGTTCTGAAGGCCTAAAGCGGTCTCGGTGAGCCGCTTCAATGCGTGCGCAGTTCCGCCGTTGATCTTTTCCGGATGAAGACGCATTCCCGGTGCACGAAGGCCGAAAACGCGAGAAATCATTCTAGCGCAGCCATGGCTAGGCTATTTTGCTTAGAACTGCGGGCAAAATCCCGGATTCGCGCGCCATTTTCGCGCTGCCGCCACCCCCGGCGGCGGTGCCTGCGAGGTCCCCGCGTCTACCCCTTGGACGGTGTCCTCAACCATCCGTCCTCGGCCAAAAGACGGAGTCGGTATTGCTTCGTCTTCATCTGGTTGTCAATCCCGATGCGGTGCGTGTACGCTTGAGGGCTCGAAGCGTCCGAGGCATCCGCACAATGCCCTCGATTCGTGCGGGACTTCGAGACAAAGCAAAAAAACAAAGCTAGTCCAAAGACTAGAAAGGACATTGAAGCATGTCGGATCAGCAGTCTTCAACAAACACCATGCGGCGTCCGGTGATGACGCCGCAGCAAAAGCGCGCGCAGATCCTTCTTGCGGCGTGCTATCTCGTGGCGATCGTGCTTGGTCTGGTCAACGGCCTGTGGGGCTCGCACTTCTGGCAGACCGCCGGACAATTCATTTCGGATGTCTTCATCCGGCTTTTCCGGTTCATCGCCATTCCGATCATCGCAGTGTCGATCATCTCGACACTTGCCACGATCAGCCGCTCGAAGGAATCCGGAAAGATCTTCAGACACACAATTTTTTATACGCTGCTCACGACGGTTCTCGCAGCGAGTCTTGCGGCGGTGCTCTTCAAGCTCTTTGCACCGGCAAACGTTGCTCTGACAAGCGCGGCCGCACAGCCCGAAACCCTTGCAAACATCAAGGGTCAGAGCTACTTCTCCTACATTGAATCGGTCATTCCCGACAACATCATTGCGCCGTTTCTTTCCGCGAATGTTCTCTCGGTTTTGATCATCGCAGCAGCCGTGGGCATCGCCATTGCCAAGCTTCCTGCCGACAGCAAGGAGCAGAATCTGATGATCACGTTCTTTACGGCGCTGCAGTCGGTGCTCTTTACGATCGTCAACTGGATCATCAAGGTTCTGCCGATCGGCATCTTCGGCTTCTTCACGGTGCTCGCCATGCAGATGGCCACGGGCGTCGCGTTGGGCGGCCTGGGCGTCTATCTCGCGACGGTGCTCACGTCGAACTTCGTGCAGATGCTTGTCATCCTGCCTTTGATTCTTCTCATCCGTGGCATCAACCCGCTCAGAGTGGCCAAGGGCATGCTGCCGGCACTCACCGTGGCCTTCTTCTCGAAGTCTTCGGCCGGTACGCTGCCCGTAACGATGTCCTGCGCGGAAAATAACCTCAATGTGCGTCCGTCGGTGTCGCGCTTTGTTCTGCCGATCTGCACGACGATCAACATGAACGGGTGCGCTGCGTTCATTCTCATCACCGTGGTCTACCTCATGCAGAACGCGGGGGCAGACATTTCGTTGGGGACGCTGCTCATCTGGATCGTGATTGCCACGATTGCAGCCGTGGGCAATGCCGGCGTACCGATGGGGTGCTTCTTCCTGTCGGCGAGCCTTCTTGCCAGCATGAACGTCCCGATTCTGCTGATGGGCGTGATCCTGCCGTTTTACGCTGTGATTGATGCCATCGAGACCACGCTCAACGTCTGGAGCGACAGCAATGTCGCGGTGCTCGTCAACCACGATCTATACGATTAGCAAGGTCTGACGCTTCACGCGTAAGGCCTCTCAAAAAAAACGGATGCTCGGGTTTCGGGCATCCGTTTTTTTAGGCTTTCGCCTCGACCTGCAGCAGCTCGGGCCTTCGGGTCTGAATATGCCGAGCCCGGGATGGAAAGTGCCGAGGGGTGTCAAGCGGCGGGAGTGAGATTACTTTCCGAGTGCATGCTTGGCGGCATATTCGCCGGCAATACGTCCCGTTGTGATCGCAATCGAAACACCGTGGCCGAACTGATCGGCCGTTTCGCCGCTGACGTAAAGGCCCTCAATGGGCTTGCCCGCGGCACTCAGCGCCCGGGCTTCGGTGTCGCGCGTCACGCCGCCAAAGGTCACCTGATTGGCGGGACTCGTCTTCTGTCCATAGAAGGGAGCCTTGTCGATGGCCGAGAAAATCGAGTCCTTGCGGCCGAAGGCCTTGTCGGTCTTCGTGGCGTAGACCTGCGCCCAGTCCTTTAGCGTCGCCTTGAGGCCTGCGGCATCAATACCGAGCTTGCTGGCAAGTTCGTCGACCGTAGGCGCTTCGACAAAGTAGCCCTGCGCCTTGTACTTCTTTAAAAGTTCGCCGCGCTCAAGGCAGGTCTGATCAAAGATGAGAAAACCCACGCCTTCGGGCTGCGCCTTGGTTGCAAGACCGATCGTATTCTTGTTGCCGAGCTCGTTGACGAAGCGCTTTCCGGCACGGTTGACGATGATTGCGCCGTTGTAGCGCACATTGGTGAGCGATACGGCGCCGTGGCCGGTGTCATAGGCCACTGTCTGAGGACCCGCGACATCCATGTGCGAGAGCGCTGCACCGGCCTTCTGCGCCATGACGAGGCCGTCGCCCGTTGAACCGCGGCTTGCGGTTGACGGATATCCTGCCCACTGCGGTGTGTACTTGGCGACCATGTCGGGGTTGGAGGCAAAGCCGCCCGTGGCGAGAATCACCGAAGCGGCATGAATCGTGTAGCGTCCGCTGGGCGAGCTCACGACAACGCCCGTGACCATGCCGTCAGGGCTCAGCACCAGTTTCTCGGCCTTGGTCTGCAGACGCGTGTCGATGCCCAGACGGTCAACCTCCTTCTTGAGAACGGGGACGACGACGGTGCCCAGTGCCTTGCCGGTGGGTGAGACATGCTGCGAATCATTGATGACCTTGGTGAGGTCGGCGCCAAGACCAATCAGCCAATCGATCGTCGGACCGGAGCGATCGGCCAGTTGCTTAAGATTGGCGCTGTCTTCGCCGAATTCCGCGAGAAGCTTCCTGTGAAAGTCTTCGGCTGTAAAGGGCTTGTCTGCAGCCATTTGAAGCTTGGAGCCTCCGGCAGTAAAGGAGGTGGTGGAAAACAGCGTTGTGCCGCCCACATTGGGCTGCTTCTCAATGAGGATCACGCGTGCACCGCAGTTCTTGGCCTCAATGGCTGCGGCCATGCCGGAACCCCCGGCGCCGATGACCACAACGTCCGTATGGACATCAGGCAGGATGCCGGGCTGCAGTTGGGTAAAAACGGGAATCGACTTGAGGTCGGCGGCGCTGCCCCCGGCCTGAATCAGAGCACCGTTGACGCCTTGCAAGATGGCGGCACTTGATTTCGATGCACCGGAGACGGCATCAAGATTGATCGTCTGCCAGTCGACGATCTTTTGCGAGAGCTCGCTCAGAGCCTCCTGTCCAAGAAGCGGTGTTTCGCTGGAATTCACGACCTGAACCGAGGTGATGCGTCCGTCCTTGATCGTTGTTTGGAAAACGATCTCGCCGTTGTTGCCCATTGCGGTGGTTTCGTAAGTGCCGTCCTTTAGAGCGGCACAGGCGCTGGTGGCGATGACAGCCAGGGTAAGAGCCGAAAGACCGGCTCCGAAGGCGTGAAGCTTCTTCATAGATCAAAATCTCCATTGAAAACAAAAGTTCTCAAGGGCCTGGATGCGAGTAATTCCATCCTGAAGTCCTTCTTGCTGAAAATGGCGCGCATTGTAGTTTTTGCACAAAAAACAGACGATGGAACAATCCCGTAGGCTGATAAAGAAAAAGGACGAGGAGAAAAAAGAAAAGGCGGATGTCGGCGGAAAATTTTTTCCTCGCCGGCGTCCGCCTTTTACGCAGATGCTGTCGTGTTACTTGAGCCAGGGCGCCTTTTCACCCTCACAGACCACGCCGTCGGTCATGGTGAAGCCTTCGAGGCTTCCCGTCTTGGTCTGAATGCAGATGAAGGTCATGCCGGTGTCGAGGGCATGCAGCGCACGGTGGCCTTCGGGGCGCACGACGAACCAGTCGCCGGCCTTGAGCGCGACGACCTCGCCGTCAATATAGATTTCGCCGGCGCCTTCGAGCACGCCGTAGAGCTCCTCATTGGCTTGGTGCTTGTGCACGAACGGAACGGCTGCGCCTGCGGGCAGACGGTTGACGCTCACTTCGCAGCCGGTGAGACCGAGCTTGTCGTGCAGTTCCGTGCGGCCTGCCTGCGGGTCGAGAGCGATTTTCTTGAAGTTCTCAGACATTGTTTTTCTCCTTTTCAACTGAGGAAAGTGTTTCTTAAAGGAAATGTCCTTCCTGGCGTGACGCCAAAGAGGGACTACGTGTTCTTTTCGAGCGCCTTCACGGCACGGGCAAGCGCCGATTCAAGCGCTTCCGTCCTTCGCTTTCCGAGCGACTGCAAAAGCGCCGCATCAAGGTCGCCGGAGATTTTTTCAAAAACGCTGCGCAACGCCAGACCCTTTTCAGTGAGTTCGACAAGGCTTGATCGGCCGTCCTTTTCGTTGGTGCGGCGGCAGACATAGCCCAACGCTTCGAGTTTGCCGACCAACACCGTAACCGTTGCCTTCGTGCGGCCGCTTGCGCGGGCGATCTCGCTCATCGTGGCGTTCGGACGCTTGAAGAGGACGGCGAGGATGTCGCCGTGGGCGTGCGCCATGTCGGCAAGCCCCGCCTCGCGCATGCGGGCTTCGATGAGGCGCTTGAACCGCGCGCAGAGTCTCGCGGCGTAGTGGGCGACGAGGTAGTGGTTCTCGACAAGGCGTTCTGACATAGCTCGAAACTGATCCTGGACGGGCAGCGGTGAAGCAAAGCGGCAGCGGTGATGCGCTTTTGTGATTACTTAGAGGGATTCGATGGCGCTCATTTTAGTTCGATATCTAATTATTTCAAGCGCACTCAAAGACAGCCGTCAAGGTGATGGCAGGTAGTGGTCAAGCGATTTGCGTCGACAGAAAAGCGTTCATGCAGTCTTGGAATAGTGTCCTTGGTGTGTTTTCCTACCATGCATCAGGTAGTGGTGCACCGGTGGTGTTTGAGCCGACGGTACGGTGTGACGCTTGTTTTCAAAGGAGAAAAACCATGAAGCTTTCACGTCGACGCGCTTTGATGGCGGCAACCGCGGCCACCCTCTTGGAGGCGCCGGCCTTTGCCGCCACACCGAAATCACAAACAACGACCAATTCCTGGGACAGGACGTGCGATGTGGTGGTCGCAGGTGGCGGTGCCGCCGGCGTGATGGCCGCAATCCATGCGGCCAAGACTGGCGCGAGCGTTCTGCTCATGCACGCTTCGGTTGTGCTCGGAGGCAATTCCGCAGTCTCCTCGGGCTGGATCCGAAGCGCCAACACCAAGTGGCACGCCGCCCGCGGAATCAGGGACACGGCCGAGGACTACGCGCGCAACATCATCGAGTACGGCGCGGGCACCCGAAATCCGCAGAAGGCTCACGTGATTGCAGAGCGCAGCCGTGACTTCGTTGACTTCCTCATCGATTGGAATGTGCCCTTTACCGATGATGAGGATCGATTCAACGGGGGCGAAACGCTTCGCATCGTCAAGGCCAAGGACGGCGACGGAGCCGTCATGAAGGGGCTCATTCGTGCTCTCAAGTCGATCGAAGGCATTGAGGTGATGACGTCGCCCCGGCTCACTGCGGTCATCAAAAATGAAGGTGAGGATGCCGTGGCCGGCGTCGAGGCCGTGCAGGGCGACCGGACGATGCGCATCAAGACCAAATCGCTCGCTCTGGCATCGGGAGGCTTCAGGCGCAACCAGGACTATGTCGAGCGCTTTGCCAATCAGTGGGCGGGCATCGGCCGCATTATGGATGTCTGCGACCTGGGTGACGGTCTGCGCATTGCCACCGAGCTCGGGGCCGGGGCGCGCAACCTTGAAATCTGCATGGTCTGCCCGACGCTTGAGACGACGCGAAACGTCTTCTTTCCCTCCGCTCCGGTCGTCAACGGCGCCATCTTCGTCAACGAAAAGGGCCGCCGGTTCACGAACGAGTACGTGATCTATACGCAGACCAACATCGACATGCTCAAGCAGAAGGCCGTCTGGGAAATCATGACGTCCGAGCTGCACGCCATCGTTAACTCGATGATCCGCATGGGCGTGGCGACAAAGTGCGACACGATCGAGGATCTGGCGCGTCTCATCGGCTGCGAGCCTGCGGGGCTCAAGGCTGACATCGAGGAGCACAACCGCATCACGGCCATGCCGGCGCATCAACGCAACGACCGCTTCGGCCGTCTGGCCTACGGCAAGCCCCTTGTTGCTCCCTACTATGCGGCGCGCATCCAGCCCGTCATGATCGAAACCGTGGGCGGCATCACCATCGACGAACACAGCCGCGTGACCTCGCTCATGGGGCGTCCGATCCTCAAGGGCTTCTTTGCAGCCGGCGCCGTGGCCTTCGGCGAGCATTTTGCCAAGGGCTATCGCTCGGGCGAGGCCTATGTCTACGCGGGCGTCACGGGCCTTGTTGCAGGAGAGCAGGCCGCCCGCCATGCAAGATCGGTCTAAGAGAGACTTGATACGGATACAGGAGAAGACAAAATGAAAAGATTGAGTTTGATCCGCACGGGCCTTCTTGCTGTGGCAGGCGTTTGCTTTGGTGCCGCTCTTTCAACGGCGAGCGCGGCCGGGATGGCTGATGCGCATGCAAAGGCGGGGATGACCTGCGCGAGCTGCCATGCTTCGCCCGGCGCGCCCGTGCCCGAGAGCGCGTGCACGAGCTGACACAATCCTGAAGTCTTGAAAAAGAAGACCGACAAGGTCGTTCCGACCAATCCGCATGTTTCGCCGCACGACGACCTGACGTGTACGCACTGCCACGCCGCGCATAAACCCGGCACCGATTTCTGCGCGCAGTGCCACAGGTTTGATTTCCGGGTTCCGTAGCAACTTCGCCCGCCAGCTTCCGGCTCCGCTACCTGCCCAACTGCAGGTTTCGGAGCCGGTATTCGGTGGGCGTCAAGGCGTAGGCCTTGAGAAGTGCGCAGGGCTCTTGAAGCCGCTTGCGTAGGCGATTTCAGCCGTTGAGACATGCGCAAGGCCGGCATCGGTCAGAAGCATGCGCGCGTGCGAGAGCCGTTTGGACCACAGCCAGTCCATCACCGACAGACCGGCGCTCGCAAAGAGCGCGAAGAACGTTCGCTGTGACATGTGATTGGCGGAGGCGATTTTCTCCGGCGTGAGTTCCGCATCTGCCAGATGTGAGCGGATGAAGTTTTGCACGATGAGCAACAGTGTGTCGCGCCGGCGTGTTTTCGTTTCGTTGCTGCGGAAGGCTTCCGCAAGAGAGAAGCCCGCAAGCGAAGTGAACGTTTCAGAAAGCAGAGAAAGCGAGCCGAAATTGGACTGGTGCGTCGTGACGGTAGTGGCAGCTGCGTAGGCGAGCGACTGGAGTAGTTCAAGGTTGGGCGTCAGCGCGAGCGTAATCGCGGTGTATCTGTCAAGGTTGGGAAGGTATCTGGAAAGAACGTCGTAAGGAATTCCGACGATCACTTCCTTGAAGGGCGTTTTGAAGGAGAACTCGGCGCGGCGGGCGGCGTGAAAGAGGTAGGCCTTCCCCGGATGCATTGTGTTGGTGTTGCCGTTTTGCGCAAGACACATCGTCCCGTCAAGCACGAAGACGAGGCTCACGCTTGCGGTGCGGGTGCTTCCACGATCCATCCGTGCCGAATAGCCAGTGCATTCCATGTAGGCGGCAAAAGCCAAGTCGACCCGTTGGTGCGTGACTCCGAAACTTTCGTCCCCGGTGAGGTTGCCCGTGTCAACATCGTAGAACGTCAGCGGCAACGAAAAGGCCGAAGTGATCTGATTTTCAAGTTGCGCGAAGCGCTGTCGAGGCGCTGCTGCCTGCGCCTTGTCCGTCTTGGCGGACGACACGCGGCTTTTGTCAGCGACAAGGCCAAGAGATTTGACGCCAAGGTTGGAGACAGTTATCGACGATCCTTTGAGGCGGTGTCCAAGCGCAGCGTTTCGATTTTATCAAGCGGTCGCAAACTTTCGTCGATCCCAGCGCTCAAGCATTGCTGGTCCGGGCGATAAGCGATTGCATGCCGTACGGTGTTCACAATATTCAGACCGACCCTGACTGTAAATTTCTCTCTTTTTAATTTCCTGTCAGGTTTCCATTTATTCCTCTGGCTGAACGGGGATATACACCATTTTCAGTGGGATCATTTTACGGTATTTGGTGCTGAGCTGGTCGTAATATTTCAAGACCAGATCAACAAGTTCTGTACCGTTAATGCCGCGGATGATGGGGGTGTTATCCAGGTATTTCTGCGCATTTTTGGTATAGTTGGACAGCGTTACAAACAGGCCATAATCTCCTTCGCGCATAGCGCCTTTCAGGGATTGGATGGTAGTCTCTTTGATATCCCCATCCTGACTCTTAACCTGGACAACAATGCGGGGTGGCAATTCATCTTTATAGGCTGTAATGTCGATACCGCTGTCCCCGCCATGCGGAGACAGGATCGTGCGGTAGCCCATGGCCTGCAAAAGATTTGCGACAAACGGCTCCAGATCATAGCCTTTCAGATTTTTGCTCAGCTCTTTTAAGATAAAATCGCGGGTGGTCTCGATGATTTCATCCGCCGTTTGTGCCACCGTCTCATCAGTATCCGGCTCCAGAATATTTCCTTTGAAATCTTTATTCAAAGCCTTGAAATATTCATCCGCATAGTTTTTCACCTGGAAAAAGCTCAGCGCCGAGCCAACTTCATGCAGAGCACCCTGGGAAAAGGCTGTACGCGGCAGATGTTTGAGCCACTTTACTTTTCGGCGATTAGGATACTGTGCTGCGGTAGCCTCATAGAAATAGGCACTCTCCACGACCCCAATATTGATCTTGCGATCAATTTTGGACGGGAACACCACATAATCTCCTTCCTGTACCTCGTGGACAAATCGGTACAACATTCCAGCACTTGTGGCAACCGAACCTTTTTTAGCGTCCGGGTAGGCCGCGATATATTTTTCTTTGTAGGCATCACGGGATGTACCTATAGCCGACAAGTCGCCCATCTCTTCCCAGCCGATTGCAATTAGGTTCTGCTTCAAAAAAAGATGATCGTCCATCGTATGGATTCCCCAAACCGTTCTGTTTGATGACGCCATCACAGCCACACTCCTATCCGATCTTTCACAGCTTTTCAGCCTATTAGGGCCTTGTATCCAAATAGTGTCTTCAAATGTCAGACCACTTTATCGAAACTCTTGCTGATTTTTTCTTCCGGGATAAACTCCAGGATATCATCCACACCGCACACTATTACGCGGCAAATCTTCTCGATGCTTTCGATAGAAACATACTCATTGTGCTTTAGGCGGGTGATAATATTGGTACTAAAATCGGCCTTCTCTTTTAACTGCGCATTGCTTATCTTTTTGTCCATCATCAGATGGAATAGGCGGTCATAACAAATCGCCATTTTGGTTCCTTCAAAGCAAGAAATGCTTGGACTTATCTTGTCACTTTTTCGTGAAAAACTCAACTTCATGTCTAATCATCAGGCTTTATCAATGTTATAAAAAGAGAGTCTTTCTTTTCTCGCGAGAGCGTCAAAGATTTTGCCTGCGAATAAATTCGTCGAAAAGAGGAACTGTAAATGCGACAAAACCATGTTTTGGACTATAAACCATCCCCTTTTCAACAATTCGCATTTTCAACGGTCCTATGTGTGTCGTCGTTTTCCCCATCTTGCTCGCAACTTTTCCAAGTCGGTAGGGGCCCGAACCAAGTGAGGCCATGGCTTTAACAAAATCAATTTCCTGAGGAGTCAATCTGTCAAGACGTACTCTGAAAAAACCCTTGTCCAACTCATGAATAGTTTCTGCATAGGCCTGTTTTACGTCCCCATGAGTGATGGAGTTGCCTTCTGCTGTATTCCAAGCGCAATATCCCCACTCCTGCAGGAAAAATGGGTAGCCATGAGTGCCTTTCTGCATCTCTTCTACAGCGCTATGCTCAATGGTGGCCCCTTCGTCTTGGATTGGCTTCACGATTGCGTCTTCGACTTCTGCAGAAGTCAACGGGCCAATTTCGCAGAACCTAAACAGTCTTTCCGCGTAGGATTTGGCGTCGCCAGCCAACTTGGCAACCAACGGAAGCCCAGCACCGACAAACATCACAGGAAGGTCAAGTTGACTGATGTTGTGCAATGAGACAATCAAGGCGGAAAGATCTTTTTGACTGAGGTATTGAACCTCATCAATCAGCAGGAGCCAACCTTTGCCCGCCGCTTTGGCCGCCTGACCAACCGTAGCGAAAAGATCCGGCAGATCGAGTTCCAATTTCCCGCTGTCAGCTATACCTTCGGGCGGCTTAATGTCAATGCTTACGCCCGCGACATCAATTTTGAAGATTGATGCGAAACGGTGCAGGATGCCCAATCCCTGCTTGGCAATGGCCTTGGCATCCTCGGTTCCGGAAAAAGAACGCAAGACCTTTTGCATCTGAGGATACAAGAGCGAGGCTAGGGTGTCGTTTTCCGGAGATTCGATTTTCGAGACTAGAAAATTCCGTGCGGCGACCTGTCGGCCAATTTCATTGAGTAGCACGGTTTTTCCTGTGCCGCGTAAGCCCAGCAACATCATGGGGCGCCCCGAACGGCCGCGAAGCATCCTTCCACACGAAGTAAGAGCAGCATTGATAAATTCTCCGCGACCTGCGAGTTCTGGTGGTGTGCTACCTGCGCCCGGAGCAAAAGGGTTGTTGAAGGGATCCATAACGTGAATAATAAGAAATTGAGCAATTCTTATGAAATATTACAAGAATGATGTAATAAATGCTAAATTTGTTCAAGTTGTTCAGGGACGCAAAGGCCTCCCGTGGAGGCTTGAGTTGATACGTGCACGAGCAGAAAGGAGTTGCGGGACAAAAGTCGTTGCGCATTTTTCTCGTGTCGGGGCATTCCCTGCCGGTCAGCGAGTCTCGTAGTGATCCAGGCCGATGAAGGCCCGGGGGATTTTGAGAAGAAACAAAAAAGGTCTGAAGGAACCGATGGTTCGATCAGACCTTTTGTAGTTTCAGGCACCGGTCCGGCGGCAGCCGTATCAGGCGTCGCCGCAAACCGGGGCCGAGGGCAGGGCATTAAGGCCCGTTACTCCCACTCGATCGTGGCGGGCGGCTTGCCCGAGACGTCGTAAACGACGCGGTTGATGCCCTTCACCTCATTGATGATGCGGTTGGAAACCGTACCAAGCAGCGAATAGGGCAGCTCGGACCACTTGGCGGTCATGAAGTCGCTCGTTTCCACCGAGCGCAGGCTCACGACCCAGTCGTAGGTGCGGCCGTCGCCCATGACGCCCACGCTCTTCACAGGCAGGAATACCACGAAGGCCTGGCTCACCTTGTCGTACCAACCGGCCTTGCGCAACTCTTCGATGAAGATCGCGTCGGCCTGACGCAGCAGATCGGCGTACTCGCGCTTGACTTCGCCCAGAATGCGCACGCCCAGACCCGGGCCCGGGAAGGGATGACGGAAGACCATCTCGCGCGGCAGGCCGAGTTCAACGCCGAGTTCGCGCACTTCGTCCTTAAAGAGCGAGCGCAGGGGCTCCAAGAGCTTCAAGTGCAGCGTATCGGGCAGGCCGCCCACGTTGTGGTGGCTCTTGATCGTCTTGGCCTTCTTCGTCTTGGCGCCGGCCGATTCGATCACGTCCGGATAGATCGTGCCCTGGGCAAGCCACTTGGCGTTGACGAGCTTTTCGGCCTCGGCCTGGAAGACGTTGACGAATTCACGGCCGATGATCTTGCGCTTTTGCTCGGGGTCGGTGACGCCGGCAAGCGCGGTCATGAAGCGGTCGGTGGCGTCGACCACGATGAGCTTCATGCCCATGTTCTTTTCAAAGGTCTCGCGCACCTGCTCGCGCTCGTTGAGGCGCAAGAGGCCATTGTCGACGAACACGCACGTGAGCTTGTCGCCGATGGCGCGGTGAATGAGCGCGGCGGCCACCGAGCTGTCGACGCCGCCCGAGAGACCCAGAATCACCTCGTCGTCGCCCACCTGGGCGCGGATCGATTCCACGGCCTCGGCGATGTAGTCGCCCATCACCCAGTCGGCCTTGGCCTTGCAGATGTCAAGGACAAAGCGCTCGATGATGCGGCGGCCCTGCACGGTGTGCGTCACCTCGGGGTGAAACTGCACGCCGTAGAAGCCGCGCTTTTCGTCGGCCATGCCGGCGATCGGGCACGAGGGGGTCGAGCACATCACGACGAACCCTTCGGGGAGCTTGGAGACCTTGTCGCCGTGGCTCATCCAGACCTTGAGCATGCCCTCGCCTTCGGGGCCCTTGAAGTCCTCAATCCCTTCGAGCAGCTTGGTGTGGTTGTGCGCGCGCACTTCGGCGTAGCCGAACTCGCGCTTGGCGCCGCTTTCGACCTTGCCGCCCAGCTGCTGAGCCATCGTCTGCATGCCGTAGCAGATGCCGAGCACGGGAACGCCCGCGGAGAAGACCGCCGGGCTCACCTGGTCGGTGGATTCCTCATAGGCGCTCATGTGCGAGCCCGAGAGGATGATGCCCTGCGGATTGAATTCGCGGATGAACTCCGCCGAGACATCGTTGGCGTGCACTTCGCAGTACACGTGGGCTTCGCGCACGCGGCGCGCGATGAGCTGCGTGACCTGACTGCCGAAGTCGAGAATGAGAATTCGATCGTGTGACATTGAGGAATGTATCGCTTGGAAGAAAAAAGAAGAAATTGAGACGGACAGCCGCCCCCTAGCGCGGGAAAAGCGAAAACCGCGGTCCGCGTCCTGAAAACAGAAATGGCGGCGCGCCGCCGCAAGCGAGCGCACCGCCATTTTAGCCCGAGGCCGGGATTAGTTCTCCTGACGGTAGTTCGGAGCTTCCTTGGTGATCTTCACGTCGTGGACGTGGCTTTCACGCCAGCCTGCAGCGGTGATCTCGACGAACTCGGCGCGGGTGCGCATCTCGTCGATCGTGCGGCAGCCGCAGTAGCCCATCGAGGAGCGCAGGCCGCCGGCCATCTGATAGAGGATCGTGACGACCGAGCCCTTGAAGGGCACCATGCCTTCAATGCCTTCCGGAACGAGCTTGTCGAGGTTGCCCGAGTTGTTGTCCTGGAAGTAGCGGTCGGCCGAGCCGTGGAACATGGCGCCCAAAGAGCCCATGCCGCGGTAGGACTTGTAGGAGCGGCCCTGGTAGAGAATGACTTCGCCCGGGGCTTCCTCGGTACCGGCAAGCATGCCGCCCATCATGACGCAGTTGGCGCCCGCGGCGATCGCCTTGGCGATGTCGCCCGAGAAGCGGATGCCGCCGTCGGCGATGAGCGGAACGCCCGTGCCTTCAAGGGCTTCGGCGACGTTGCTCACGGCCGTGATCTGCGGAACGCCGACGCCGGCGACGATGCGGGTCGTGCAGATCGAGCCCGGGCCGATGCCCACCTTCACGGCGTCGGCACCGGCGTCAACGAGCGCGCGTGCGGCGGCGCCCGTGGCGATGTTGCCGCCGATCACCTGCAGGTTGGGATAGTGCTTCTTCACCCAGGTCACGCGGTCAAGCACGCCCTGGCTGTGGCCGTGGGCGGTGTCGACGACGACGACGTCCACGCCCGCTTCAACGAGAAGCTCAAGGCGTTCTTCGGTGCCCTTGCCCACGCCGATCGAGGCGCCGGACAGAAGCTTGCCGTCCTTGTCCTTGGCGGCGAACGGATGTTCGGTCGCCTTGATGATGTCCTTGACGGTGATCAGGCCCGAGAGGTTGAAGTCGCGGTCGACGACGAGCACGCGCTCGAGGCGGTTCTCGTGCATCAGGCGCTTGGCTTCCTCAAGGCTTGCGCCTTCCTGGACGGTGACCAAGCGTTCGCGCGGGGTCATGATCTCGCGAACGGGCGCTTCCATGCGGGATTCAAAGCGCAGGTCGCGGTTGGTGACCATGCCGAGCACGCGGCGGCCTTCAACCACGGGCACGCCGCTGATGCGGTGTTCCTGGCACATGCGGATGACGTCGCCCACGAGCATATCGGGGCCCACGGTGATCGGGTCGCTCACGACGCCCGATTCATGGCGCTTGACCTTGGCGACTTCAGCGGCCTGCTGCTGCGCGGACATGTTCTTGTGGATGATGCCGACGCCGCCTTCCTGAGCCATCGCGATGGCAAGACGGCTCTCACTCACCGTGTCCATGGCGGCCGAGATCATCGGAATGTTGATGGTGATCTCACGGGTGAGCTTGGTCTTGAGGACAACGTCGCGGGGGAGAACGGTGGAGTGGGCGGGGACGAGCAGAACGTCGTCGAAGGTAAGGGCCTTCTGGAGAAGTCGCATGGTGTTAACCTCGGGAGCAAAAAAAAAAAGAGCGTGCCGTCCGACATTGCATCGGCGTGTTCTCGGTTAACTCTTAATTCTAACACGTGTCGGCGGTCGATTTTCGATTTTGTTCGCTTGAAAGCACAAAACCGCAGGCGGCCGCTTAAGTTCAAAACTGTTCAGACTTCAAGCGGCTTGATGAGCTGATGAATGCCGCCGTGGCGTGGACGCGGAGCGGGGGCGTCGGCCTTGTGCTGCGCCCTCAGCCGGCGCGCGGTCATCGGGTCAACGAGAAGCTTCGTGCCGACGTCAAGTCGGTCGCCCTCGTGTAGTTCCGTCTCGGGCGAGACCTTGCGGGCAAAGACCGCCCAGGCGTCGACTTTTTCGACTGCGATGCCAGCAATCGAAGCCGCCTGCGCGACGGTTGATCCGGCGGGGACTTCAAGCTGCGAAAGCGTGACGCCGCCCTTGGCGGCGGCGCGCGCAACCGTAATCTTCATGGCTGGAAGCGAAGAGAAAACGAACAAAAAGCAAACGAAGGGTTTGAAAAAAGGATCCGAAGAAAGAGCCTTGGGCGTTTGGGCCGCAGCAGCCTTTCCATCGGATCCCTTCAATGAAGGTGATCAAGGAACCAAGGTTCCTAAGGATCCTCTTGCCCTTAGATCACCACGCAGCCGGGCTCGCCCTCGGGGCGGCGCGAGATGCTGCCGATGCGGTAGACCGTCTCGCCCTGGTCCTTGAAGAGCGCCATCGCACGGTCGGCGTCCTCGGGCGCGACGACCACGGCAAGACCGATGCCGTTGTTGAAGACGCGGTGCATCTCGTAGGTGTCGATGTTGCCCTTTTCCTGCAGCCAGTCGAAGATCGCCGGACGCTTCCAGGAGTCGGAGTTGATCACGCACTGCATCGTCTCGGGCAGCACGCGCGGAATGTTTTCGATGAGGCCGCCGCCCGTGATGTGGGCCATTCCCTTGATTTTCACGGACTTCATCACTTCGAGCACCTGACGCACGTAGATGCGCGTGGGCTCCATGGCGCGGTCGGCGAGCGTGGCGCCGTCAAAGGGCATCGACCAGTCGGCGCCCGAGACCTCGACCACCTTGCGGATGAGCGAGAAGCCGTTCGAGTGCGGGCCCGAGCTTGCCAGACCGAGCACGATGTCGCCCTCGCTGATCGTGCGGCCGTCGATGATTTCATCCTTTTCCACGATGCCCACGGCAAAGCCCGCGAGGTCGTATTCGCCTTCGGGGTACATGCCGGGCATTTCGGCGGTCTCGCCGCCGATGAGGGCGCAGCCCGCGAGTTCGCAGCCGTGGGCGATGCCCTTCACCACGCGCTCGGCCGTATCGACGTCGAGCTTGCCGCAGCCGAAGTAGTCAAGGAAAAAGAGGCTGCGGGCGCCCTGCACGAGGATGTCGTTGACGCTCATGGCGACCAGATCCTGACCCACCGTGTCGTGACGGTTGAGCTTCATGGCGAGCATGAGCTTGGTGCCGACGCCGTCGGTGCCCGAGACGAGAACCGGGTTCTTGTACTCCTTGCTGATTTCAAACAGGGCGCCGAAGCCGCCGATGGAGCCGAGCACGCCCGGAATCATGGTGCGCTTGGCCGCAGGCTTGATGCGTTCGACGAGTTCGTCGCCGGCATCAATGGAAACGCCGGCTGCTGCGTAGGAAAGTTGGGTCATATCTGAAGTGCTTGTCGAGGGTGGTTTGCAAAGCAAAAGATGCAAAACGAGAAAACCGAATCGCTGCGAATACCCGCGTGGCGGGGCCTGATTCGATTTTGAGGCGCTGCGCGCTAAACTTGCGTCACGCACATTGCCGGTTCAATCCACGCATTTTAGCCGAAGCGGCAGTGGGTGCATGCGTCGAGCCCCCAAGCCCGGGCGCGGCCGGCGCCGGCGCGGGGTGAAACTCCCGCGCGCTCGATTCTCCCTTGACTCCTTGTGCGATCCTCCCATTGAAGACCGATTGCGACGAAGTGCTCAGACAGCCGACCCAGCAGCTTGCGCTCGACCTGATCGAGGCCGAGGCGCCAACGCTGGAAAATTTTGTTGTCGGCGACAATGCCGAGCTGATCGAAAGCCTGCGGCGCTGCCGCGCCGGGGCCGGGCCGCAGTTTGTCTACATCTGGGGGCCGCCCGGCAGCGGCCGCACGCACCTTCTGAGAAGCCTCACGCCGAGCCAGCGCTGGCGCGTGCCCGAGTTTGACGAGACGGTGCCGCTTTATACCGTCGACAACGTCGAGCTCTTGGACGACGAAGATCTCGAAAAGCTCTTTCACCTGATGAACGCGGTGAGAAGTCACCCCGGCACGCACATCGTCGTGGCGGGCGCGCAGCCGGTGGCCGCGCTCACGATCCGCGAGGACGTGCGCACGCGCCTGTCCTGGGGGCTTACCTACCGCGTGCACTACCTGCCCGATGATCTCGCCGAGGCCGAGTTCGTGCGGCAGGCCCGCGCACGGGGGCTAGAGATTTCGCCCGAGCTCGCGCGCTGGGTGAGCGAGCATGCGCCGCGCGACATGCGGGGGCTGCGGGCGTTCCTCGATAAAATTGACCGCTGCTCGATGCAGACCAAGCGCCGCGTGAGCTTCGGGCTCTTGAACGAATGCCTGCAAAGCCTCGAGCGCAGCCGGCTGCCGCGCTCGTAGACGGGCCGCGCTTCCTTTTACATGCACCGGTGCCCTCAAAGGCTCCTCAAGGGGCCTGCATGGCGCGGCGCTGCCACGGGCCCAACAACGAAAACAATTCAATCGCGATAAAGAAAATGAGACTAGCCGTATTCGATCTCGATCACACGCTGATGCCGCTTGATACGGGCGACATGTGGGTGCGCTGGCTTGTGGCGCGCTCCGGGACCGATCCCCGGCCCGTGGCAAGCGAACTTGAGCGCTTTGCGCGCGAGTACCGAGCGGGCGTCATCGACATCGATGACTTCGAATCCTTCCAGATGCGCTTTCTGTCGCAGTTTCGCCGCGCGTTTTTAAATGTCGAGCTTGCGGCCTATGTCGAAGCCGTGGTCGAACCGGCGCTGCCGGCGGCCTCGCGCCGTTTGGTCGAGCACTACACGAGCATGGGCGACAAGACGGCGCTTTGCACGGCAACCTATGATTTCGTGAGCAAGGCCGTTGCCCGCGTGCTTGGAATCGACTTCACGCTTGCCGTGAAACCAGAGGAAAACGACAAGGGCGAATTCACGGGGCGTCTGGCCTCGGCTCCGTCCTATTCCGCGGGCAAGGTCGACTACGTGCGCGCCGTGATCAAGGCTGCGGACGATGCAGGCACCCCCTACGAGAGCGTTCACTTTTATTCCGACTCGATGGCCGATATGCCCCTTTTTGAATTCGTCGAGAGTTTGGGCGGCACCTGCTTTGCGGTCAATCCCGAGAAAAAGCTCGAAGCGCTTGCAGCCGAGCACGACTGGGAGGTGCTGCGCACGTTTGACGCGCAGGATCTCGCGCGCTGGAAGAAGGTTGCCGCGGACCTGATGGAGCCGCGCAAGTAGACGACGGAAAAGAAAAGATTCAGTGTGGAGTAGCAGCAAGTGTTTGATTGCGTGAGGAAGTTGGTGGCCGGCATCACCGGCCGCCGCAAGACCGAGCCCAACCGGACGCCCCGCATCATCGGGCCCGAGGAGCACGGCATTGATCCGGACAAGGTGAGCTGGGCCGCGCGGCGGACGTGCGAGATCCTGCAGGCGCGCGGCTTCAAGGCCTTCGTCGTGGGCGGAGCGGTGCGCGACCTTCTTCTGGGCGTCACGCCCAAGGACTTCGACGTTGCCACCGATGCCGAACCCGAGCAGGTCAAGCGCGCACAGCGTCGCGCCTACATCATCGGCAAGCGCTTTCGGCTCGTGCACGTGGTCTTCGGCGACGAGATCATCGAGTGCTCGACCTTTCGCGCGCTCGATGCCGCGGGCGTGCGCAAGGACGCCAACGGGCGCGTCGTGAGCGACAACGTCTTTGGCGAAATGTGGGAGGACGCGGCGCGCCGCGACTTCACGATCAACGCCATGTACTACGACCCGACCACGCAGCAGGTCTACGACTACCACGGAGGCTTTGAGGATCTCAAGAAGCGGCGCCTCGTGATGATTGGCGACCCCGTCGAGCGCTACCGCGAGGATCCGGTGCGCATGATGCGTGCCGTGCGCATTGCGGCAAAGCTCGGATTTACGATGGACCGCGACACCGAGCGCGCGATTCCGAAGATGGCCCGCACGCTTGAAAACGTGCCCGCCGCGCGCCTTTTCGACGAGATGATGAAGCTCTTTACGAGCGGTCACGCCGAGGCTTGCCTCATCAAGCTGCGCGCCGAGGGGCTGCACCGGTCGCTACTGCCGATGCTCGATGTCATTCTCGACGAGCACGAGGGCGAGAAGTTTCTCATGCTCGCCCTGCGGCGTACCGACGAGCGCATTGCTTCGGGCAAAAAGATTTCGCCCGCGTTTCTTTTCGCGACGCTCCTGTGGCCGCAGGTCAAGAAGCGCTGGGACAGCTACCAGGAGCGCCAGGGCATGGTGCGCTCCAAGGCCCTTTTCTGCGCCTCCGAGGACGTGATCACCACGCAGTGCCAGAAGCTTGCGATTCAGCATCGCTTTGTTGCCGACATCAAGCTGATCTGGATGCTGCAGCTGCGCTTTGAACGCCGCACCGGCAAGAACCCCTATACGCTTTCCCAGCACCCGAAGTACCGCGCGGGCTACGACTTCCTGCTTCTGAGAAGTCTCCTCGGGCACGTGCCCTCCGACCTGGTGCAGTGGTGGGACACCTTTGCACAGGCCGACGACGATACCCGTGCGGCGATGGTGGCCGACTGCGAGCGCCAGGCGCGTCGCACCGCAAGCCAGGCGCGCGCAGGCAACCGCCGCCGTCGCGAAGAGGCCGATTTGAGAAGCGAGGAGGAGCTCCTTGCGCAGGTCGAGCGCGAGCGCGAGTACGCCAACGGCGTGCGCCGCCGCCCGAGCAGAACGGCCGACACTGCCAACACCGCCGGCGCGGCCGTCGCCTCCAACTTCGCCGACGGCTCTGCCGCCTCCAATGAGGCCAATGGCGACAATGCTTCCGCTGGCGAGTCCGTGCCCAAGCGCCGTCGCCGCCGCTCGCGCAAAAAGACAACGTCTCAGATGGGCGCAGTCGACGCCGCGCAGACGGCTTCGGCCAACGACTCGGAGGTGAGCGCACAGCCTGCGGTCGAGCCAGCAGCAGCGCCCGCAGACGGACAGCCCGCTGAGGGCGAGACGCCCGCACCGCGCCGTCGTCGTCGCCGCCGCGCCAAGCCCAAGATGGGCGATGTGTCCGCGGCTGACAACGCATCCGTCGCGCCTTCTGCCGAGGACAAGGCGTCATGACGGGCGGCAACGACAAAGCCTCCCTGCAGCAGGAGCTCAATCAGAAACCGGTTGAGGTCGTGATCGGTCTTGGCGCCAATCTCGGGGATCCGAAGGCGATGCTTGAGGCGGTGCTCGAGGAGATGAAAAACATCCCTCAGACCGAGCTTGTCTGCGCCAGCCCCTTTTACCGCACGGCGCCCGTGGAATCGTCCGGCCCCGATTATGTGAACGCCGTCGCGGTCTGCAGCACGCGGCTTGCGCCCGAAGCGTTTCTCGATGCGCTGCAGCGCCTTGAAAACATCCACGGCCGCGTGCGGCCTGCGGGCGTCGTCAATGCGCCGCGCACGCTTGACCTTGACGTCCTGCTCTGGGGCGAGGCCGTGATTCAGACGCCGCGCCTTACGGTGCCGCACCCGAGAATGCACTTGAGAGCCTTCGTGCTGCGCCCGCTTCTTGACGTGCTGCCCGCGTGCGTCATTCCCGGTCTCGGAAGGGCCGACGCGTGGCTCGCCAAAATCACGGATCAGCGAATCGATCCGCTGTAGCCCCGGCAAGACACTCGTGGCAAGCCTTCAAGACCTTCCTGCCGCCCTGAGCGGGAGGCCATGAAGGGGGTGCAAAAAAGGGGCGTTTTCGCCGCGGCGGTCCGCTTCGTGCAAGAATTGCACGAAAGAATTCAACGAAGAAAGCGGCTGCGCGCATATCGCTTTATCGAAGCGCGCACGCGCCGCGATCGACCTTATCCAGACTGCTCACCGGAGATCCCGTCCATGAAGAACAAGCTCTTTGCGGCCGCCTGCGCCGCCATGCTCGCCACCGCATCCTTTGCCGCCGGCGCTGCCGATGCGCTGCGCGTGGGAACGCACCCCACCTTTGCGCCCTTTGAATTCATGGAGACAGCAAGCCGCCAGTATGTGGGCTTTGACATGGATCTCATCCGCGAGATCGGCAAGCGCGCAGGCCTCGAGGTCGAGATCGTCAACATGGGCTTTGACGGTCTGATCCCGGCGCTCATGACGGGCACGATCGACATTGCCGTGAGCGGCATCACCATCACCGACGAGCGCAAGAAGCGCGTCGACTTCTGCGAGCCCTACTATGAGGCGGGCCAGAGCCTCATGGTGCGTACCGAGGATCTCGACAAGTTCAAGACCGCCAAGGACCTTGAGGGCAAGCGCATCGCGGTGCAGATCGGCACGACGGGCGCCGATCTTGCCAAGGACATCAAGGGCGCCCAGATCAAGAGCTTCAATTCGAGCGCCGAGGCCTTCATGGATCTCAAGATGAACGGCAGCGACGCCGTGATTCTCGACCGTCCCGTGATCGGCTACTTCATCGTCAAGAACGCGCGTGCCGCCAAGGGCCTCGCGCAGCAGCACGCCGTGAAGTTCGACAGCGAATACTTCGGCTTTGCCGTGAAGAAGGGCAACAAGGAACTTGCGCAAAAGATCGACTCGGCGCTTGAGGCGATGCGAAAGGACGGCACCTACGACAAGATCTACGCCAAGTGGTTCGGAGCGCCCGCAAAGTAATGGGGCTTTCTTCTGACCAAGACGCCTTGTAGGGCGTCAAAAAAAACAAAAAACATCGGCGCCGCTCGCGGAAATTCCACGGGACGGCGCCGAAAGTTTTTTGGGGAAAGTCGATGAGCGGCAGGGATCAGCGGCAGCCGCAAAAGCCCCCGTTGCCGCCCTCGTTGTCCCCATTGCCACCGTTGGCGTTTTCTGAGCACCTTCCGACGCAGGAGAGCATCTCCTTCAGGCACGGATAGACAAGCTCGTAGTAGACGTTGTTGCCGCGTTTGTCGGTGCGAACGATTCCCGCGTTCTTCAACACCGACAGGTGTTTGGAGACGGTCGAAAGGTCGCTTCCGACGAGCGCCTGCAGCTCGCAGACGCACTTCTCGCCGTCGGTGAGCGCCTTCACCATCATCAGGCGGCTCGTGTGTCCGAGCGCCTTGAAGACGGCGGCCTGGTGGAGAAGTTCCGGATCCTTGTTCATGCGGGGTTTCCGAGAAATAGGAAAAAATCGGACGAGTCTAGCGCAAGCAGCCGCATCCGCAGCCGCAACCACAGGACGTGGAGGAGGGGGCGGCGCCGCTCACCCAATCCTTCACCTGCTGCACCGTCGGGACGCGGCCTGACGAAACGAGTCGGCCGTCGACCACGACGGCAGGCGTCGACATGACGCCCATCTTCACGATTTCCATGGCGTCGGTGACCTTCTCAACGTCGGCGCAGATGCCCGACTGTGCAAGCGCTTCGCGCACGATCTGCTCGGTTTGATGGCATTTGGGGCAGCCCGTTCCGAGAACCTGAATCTTCATCGCGATAAAACTCCCAGTTAAAAGGTGTGTGCCGCAGGTCCGGGGAAGAAGGGCGCTCAAAGACGCTCGAGAGCCTGCGGATCAAGGCGAACCGAATCGGCAAAAATCAATGTTTGCTATTTGGCAAATCAGCCAAATACTACAGCATCAGAAAGGAAAAAGCCCAAAAGTCATGGGAATTCCATGGAAATCATCGAGTAGTTGGCAAAATGGCCAAATGGCCAACAATCTGGCATACTGTGGAAGTCTTTGACTTTTCGCGTACGACGATCGATGAAAACGCAATCTACGGCTCAAGGCCCGGCCCTGCGCACCGGATTGACGGCTGCCGCTGCAGCGGCGCTTGCGGCGCTCTGGCTTGCCCTTTACACGGTGATCGAGCCCTTTTCCAAGTGGCTCACTTTTAAGGCTTTGGGGTTGGCGGCGGACTCGCGCCTGGGGCAGGCCGTGCAGTTTTTCGTCTACGACACGGGAAAGATCCTGCTTCTGTTGGTCTTGATGGTGTATGTCATTGCGCTCATCCGCGCCGGGCTCAACGTCGAGCGCGTGCGGGCGTATCTCACCGGAAAAAGCCGTCTGACGGGCTACGCCATGGGGGCCCTTTTCGGGGCGGTGACGCCCTTTTGCTCGTGCTCGAGCGTACCGCTCTTCATCGGCTTTACGATGGGCGGCATTCCGCTAGGCATCACGATGGCGTTTTTGATCACCTCGCCCATCATCAACGAGGTGGCCGTGGTGCTCCTGTGGGGATTGTTGGGTTGGAAGTTGACGCTTGTCTACATCGCTGTGGGGCTTGCGGCGGGCATCGTCGGGGGCCTTGCGATGGACGCGATCGGTGCGCGGCGCTGGCTGCAGCCTTTTCTCTTGGAGGCGCTTTCGCAGAACTCGGGCCTTGCGGTTGCCGGGCAGGATCGGACGAAGCTCACGCTCAAGGAGCGCCACGAATTTGCCTGGGGCGAGCTGCGCTCCATTTTCGGCCGCGTCTGGAAATGGGTCGTGATCGGCGTCGCCGTGGGGGCGGCGCTGCACGGCTTCGTGCCGCAGTCCTGGATTGTGGAGAACCTTGCCGCCGACAACATCTGGTCGGTGCCGGCGGCAGTCGTCTTGGGGATTCCCTTGTACACCAACGTCACGGGCGTCGTGCCGGTGATGGAAAGCCTTCTTTTGAAGGGCCTTCCGTTGGGAACCAGCCTTGCCTTTTGCATGAGCACGGTGGCGGCGAGTTTACCTGAGGTGTTGATGTTGAAGCAGGTGATGCGCGCCAAGCTCATTGCGGCGTTTCTTGCGACGCTCGCGGTGCTCTTTACGATCCTTGGCTGGATTCTCAACGCCGCGGCAGCGTAGGCCTCAGCGCCGCAGGCTTTAAGCCTCAACGCCGCCGGAAAGGAAATCAGGCGTGGTTGCGGTGTGCCTGACGGGGATCAACCTCGTCGGGGCGCGCGGCCTGCGAGAGCGTCCAGCGCGGCTTCACCGAGAAGTTCCAGCGCTTTTTGGCGTGATCAAGCTCCTCGGGGCTCATGCCCATGAGGCGCGTCATGCCGGCGACGGCGATCATGGCGCCGTTGTCGGTGCAAAGCGCCATCGGCGGGAAGTAGACGCGCGCCTGACGGCGGCGGCAGGCGGCGATCAGGCCGCTTCGAAGCTGCTTGTTGGCGGAAACGCCGCCTGCGACGACGACGCGCTTGATGCCCGTCATCTTGATGGCCTTGATCGTTTTGGCCACGAGCACGTCGACTACGGCGTCGACAAAGCCCCGCGCGAGGTTGCAGCGAAACTGATGATCCGTGGGGTCGGCAGCGCCTCTGACGGCGGTGAGAACGGCAGTCTTGAGGCCCGAAAAGCTCATGTCGAGCGTGGGTGAATGAAGCATGGGGCGCGGAAGGTCGATCGCGCCCGGCACGCCTTCGTCTGCGAGGCGGCTCACGGCGGGGCCGCCCGGATAGCATTCGCCCAAAAGCTGCGCGGTCTTGTCGAAAGCTTCGCCTGCGGCGTCGTCAAGCGTTTCGCCCAACAGCTCATACTTTCCGAAGGCCTCGACGCGCATGAACTGCGTGTGGCCGCCGCTCACAAGAAGCGCAATAAAGGGAAATTCGGGCGCGGGGTCGGCCAGCCGCGCCGACAGCAGATGCCCTTCAAGATGGTGCACGCCCACGACCGGGATGTTGAGCGCATAGCCGATGGCGTGCGCAACCGAGGCGCCGACCAAAAGTGCACCGGCCAACCCCGGCCCTTCGGTGACGGCGATGGCGTTGATCTCCGACTTTTCAACCTGCGCCTTTTCAAGCACCTGATCGGCCAGAACGAGCACGCGGCGGATGTGGTCGCGGCTTGCAAGCTCGGGCACGACGCCGCCGTAGGCGCGGTGCATGTCGATCTGCGTGTGAATGGCGTGGGCGAGAAGCCCCTTTTCACTGTCGATCAGGGCGACGCCCGTTTCGTCGCACGAACTTTCAATGCCGAGAACTTTCATGGTGCAAAAAAGTGAAGATGACGCCGGTGGCGTGTAGTGGCGAAAAACCAAAGAACGAATTTTAACCGCCCCGGATCAAGCGCTCCATCCGTCTCCATCAACCTCGCGCGAGTAAAAAGCGCAAAAAAACTTGCCCTCCCGGTTGAGTTGGCGGGCGAAATCCCATACAATGCGCCCTCGGCGGGTCCCCTCGCATGAGAGCTCTGCTAACCTGGTCAGGTCGGGAACGAAGCAGCCACGGCGGAATACTCTCAGTGCCGAGGACAAGGCTCGCCATTTTCATGCCTGCAAGTTTTGTGCGGGCTCTCCCTGGATCTCCCCACGATCCGCCTTCGATCCACTTTGGATCTTCTCTGATTCCCCTGCGGATCATCTCGTCAATCGTCCTCGGACACCTCCCTGCGGCTTGAGCCTCCTTGCCAATTCTCTTGAGCGACTCTTGAGCGACCTTTGCAGAGAGCTCGATCGTCGGGCCCCGGGCTTTGTCGTGCACGGCGTCAACCGCTAAAATTTCCCATTTCACGGAAATGGATGCCGCAGAGGGCTTCAATGGCTCCGGCATCCTGCGTTTTGCGCTTTGAAAACAGACGGCGTCAGTCGTCCGGGTTTTTGGCCCGTTTCAGGTGCACCGCAAGCATCGCCTTCAATCGTTTCAGTCTATGAGCTACCAAGTTCTTGCCCGCAAGTGGCGCCCGCATGATTTTGAAAGCATGGTGGGCCAGGAGCATGTCGTTGCCGCACTGCGCCATGCTCTCGACGAAAACCGCCTGCATCACGCCTATCTTTTTACCGGAACGCGCGGCGTGGGCAAGACGACGCTCTCGCGCATTCTCGCCAAGTGCCTCAACTGTACGGGCGAGGACGGCAAGGGCGGCGTGACCTCGCATCCGTGCGGCAAGTGCGAGGCCTGCCGGGCGATCGACGAGGGACGGTTCGTCGACTACATCGAGATCGACGCGGCGAGCAACCGCTCGGTCGAGGAGATGACGACGCTTCTTGAGCGTGCCATGTACGCGCCTACCAACGCGCGCTACAAGGTCTACATGATCGACGAAGTGCACATGCTCACGACGCATGCCTTCAACGCGATGTTGAAGACCCTCGAGGAGCCCCCCGAGTACGTGAAGTTCATTCTCGCCACGACCGATCCGCAGAAGGTTCCCGTGACGGTGCTCTCTCGCTGCCTGCAGTTCAACCTGCGCAACATGACGCCCAAGGCCGTGGCCGATCACATGTCCCGCATCATGGCCGCCGAAGGGCTCGAGGCCGAGCCCGCGGCGCTCATGATGCTTGCCAAGGGCGCGCGCGGCTCAATGCGCGACGGCCTGAGCCTTCTGGATCAGGCGATTGCCTTTGCCGCGGGCAAGGTGACGCTTGAGAGCGTGCGCAACATGTTGGGCGTCATCAGCGGCGACGTGCTCATCGAGCTCACCGAAAAGGTGCTCGCGGGCGACGCCCGCGGGGCGTTGGCTCTTGCTGAAGCCATGGGCGCGCAGAGCTTTTCCTATACGCAGGCGCTGCGCGACTGGGCCTCTCTTTTGCACCGCGTGGCGATCGCGCAGCGCGTGGCGCTCGTGCCCGACGAAAACGATCTTGAGGCGCAGGGCGTGGCGCGGCTTGCGGCCGAGATGCTCCCCGAAGAGGTGCAGCTCGACTATCAGATCCTCTTGCAGGCGCGAAACGACATGGCGGTCGCGCCCGACGAATATGCGGGCTTTACGATGGCGATTTTGAGAATGCTCGCCTTCAAGCCCGCCGGAAGCGTCATCGGCAGAAACGTGCCGGTGCACGGGGAAGGGACGACTCAACAGACAGCGCAGCAGACAGCGCAAAAGGCCGCTGAGCCCGCTCAGACGGCCCCGACCACCCCGACCGCCCCGACCGCGCCTGCGCGTCCGACGATGCCGTCCGCGCCTTCCATGCCGCCTGAGCCTGCAGCGCCTCCGTCGACAGCTTCAATGCGTCCGGCGCCCGGCGCACGCATTCCGGGCGGCGCCGCTGCTTCGGAATCCGTCCGGCAGCCCGCGGCCGCGCCCGGTGCGCGCATCCCCGGCGGCAGCGCCGCGGCGCAAGGACTTCGGCAGCCCGCGGCAACGGCGGCCAAGAGCCTGCCCCCGGAGGCGCCCGCGCACGTGCTCGAGCCGCCCGAAGAGGTCTTCATCGAGCCCGATCCCGCGGAGCTTGACGCCGTCGCCGCTCCGCCCTGGGAGGACATGCCCGATCCCGATCGAGGAGAAGACCGGGGAGAGTGACGCGCCGGTCAGAGTCGCGCATACCGGCAGAGGCCCGCAGATCCTGCCGCCCATTGCGGTGGAAGTGACGCCTCTGCTGTCTGACTGGCGAAAGCTCGTATGCGCTAGCGGAATGCAGGGATTGATCCGCGAGATCGCCGCCTCAAGCGAGGTGCTTGAGATCTCGGACGATCACGTGCTCCTGCGTCCCGCAACGCACACCCTGGTTCCGCACGAGACCGTGCAGATGATCGAGGAGGCCCTGGCCAAGGGGGCCGGCCATCCGATGGCGGTGCGCTTTACGAAGGACGAGAAAGTCGACAACGCCGTGACGCTCTCGGTGGTTGAGGAAAGCGAGCGGCGCGCCGCGCGGCTTGCGATGATCGAAGCCTTCAAGAGCGATCCGTTTGTGCAAAAATGCTTGGAAGTTTTTAACGGGACGGTTGACGAGACGTCGGTCGAGCCCAATCAGGAAAAAGGAAAGGAACAACTCTCATGAGAGGAAATCTTCAGGGCCTGCTCGCTCAGGCGCAGAAAATGCAGAAGAACGTCGAGCGCATCCAGGCCGAGCTCGGCAATCTGGAAGTGGTCGGCGAGTCCGGCGCAGGGCTTGTCAAGATCACGATGACCTGCAAGCACGAGGCCCGCAAGGTGGAGATCGACCCGAGCCTGCTCACGGGCGAGCCCGACGACAAGGAGATGCTCGAAGACCTCGTGGCAGCGGCCTTGAACGACGCCGCGCACAAGGTCGAGGAAACGACCCAGGCCAAGATGCGCCAGGCGACGGCCGGCATGCCGCTGCCCCCGGGGATGAAGCTTTTCTAAGACTGCTTAAGCCTATGACGCGCGGCGATTCCGTTGGGACGGAACACCGCGCTTTTTCTCATCTTTTGTTTTCTTTGACGGATTCTGGCGACTGTCATGAGTAGCTGGCTTGATGTACTTCTGCTGTTTTGCCTGATTTGCCTGAACGGCGTTTTTTCCATGAGCGAAATCGCGCTCGTCACGAGCCGCAGGGCAAAGCTGCAGGTCTTGAGCGAAGACGGCAACAAGGGCGCCGACAAGGCGATCAAGCTGCAGGATGACCCCAACTGGGCGCTCTCGACGATTCAGGTGGGCATCACCTCGATCGGCATTCTCTCGGGTATGGTGGGCGAAGCCTCGCTTGCCGGGCCGGTGGCCGAGATTCTCACCGGCTGGGGCGTTTCGGCCGAGACCGCCCGCGTCTTCGGCGTCGTGGTGGTCGTGGTGTTCGTGACCTACTTCTCGATCGTGCTGGGCGAATTGGTTCCCAAGCGCCTGGGGCAGGGCAGTCCCGAGACATTGGCGTGCCTCGTCTCTCGCCCCTTGAGCGCCCTGAGCCTTCTGATGAGCCCGTTCGTGAAGCTTCTGTCGTCCTCGACCGAACTGATCCTCAAGGTTCTGCATCTTGATCAGGACAAGGGCTCGGGCGTGACCGAAGAGGAAATCCACGCCATGATCCAGGAGGGAAGTGAAACGGGCGTCATCGAAGAAAGCGAGCGCGACATGGTGCGCAACGTCTTTCGACTCGACGACCGTCAGGTGGGCTCGCTCATGACGCCTCGCAGCGACATCGAGTGGATCGATCTTGAGGACTCGCGCGAGGAGAACTTCAAGAAGGTGCTCACCTCGAACCGCTCGCGGCTTGTGGTCGCAAGCGGGTCGCTTTCCGACATCAAGGGCATCTGCACGACGCGCTCGCTTCTGCAGCAGATTGTCGAAAACGGCAAGCCCAACTTCATGCGCAACCTTCAGCCCGTGATCTACGTACCTGAGTCGTTGAGCGGCATGGAGTTGCTTGAGCAGTTCAAGAACACGACGACGCCTCTGGCGCTTGTCGTCGACGAATTCGGCGAAGTCGTGGGCCTCGTGACCCCGCGCGATCTGCTTGAGGCGATCGCCGGCGAATTCAAGCCCGAAGCCAACGAAGAAGCCTCGGCCGTCTCACGCGGCGACGGCTCGTGGTACCTTGACGGCATCATCCCGATTCCCGAGCTCAAGGACTGCCTGGGCTTGAAGGAAGTTCCCGAAGAAGAGCTCGGGCGCTACAACACGCTCTCGGGCATGATGATGCTTCTGCTGCAGCGGCTGCCGCGCACGGGCGACAAGGTGACCTGGGAGGGCTGGGAGCTTGAGGTGGCCGACATGGACGGCCGGCGCATCGACAAGGTGCTTGCGTCGCCGGTGAAGAGCCTTGCCTCGACTTCTGAAACGACCGAGGAGGGTAAGGAGCACAAGCCTGAAGCGCGCCGCGCGCACCACCACGCGGCCCGCGCGGAGTCCCAGGATGCGGTGCATGGTGAAAAAGGACAAAAGGGACAATAAGCTAAGGAAACCCGCGCCCGAAGCTGATATAAACCCACCACGGCCTTTTCAGCCTCCTTCGCCCTTTCGATTCAAGCGGATTTTTTAAAGACCCACCAAACGTTCTTTGACATGGATCTTTTGTACTTCATCAAGAGCGTCGTCCTCGGCATCGTCGAGGGACTCACCGAATTTCTTCCCGTGAGCTCGACCGGCCACCTCATCCTGGCCGGCCACATGCTCGACTTCAACGGCCCTGAGGCCGAGACCTTCTACGTGGCCATTCAGGCGGGCGCGATCGTGGCCGTCTGCTGGCACTACCGCGCGCGCATCATCGGGATTCTGTGCAATCTCTTCAAGCCCGGGGCCGACCAGCGGTTGGCGGTCAATACCGTCGTGGCGTTTCTGCCCGCGGCCGTGATGGGGGTGCTCCTCTCCTCCTACATCAAGAGCCATTTCTTCAACGCCTTCACGGTGGCGACGGCCCTTGTCGTGGGCGGCGTGATCATTCTGCTCGTTGAGCGCTACAACGAGCGGCGCGGCACGCCCCCGCGCGTGGCGACGATCGACGACATGACCTGGAAGGACGCCCTGGGCGTGGGCTGCATGCAGTGCTTTGCGCTCATTCCCGGCACGTCGCGCTCGGGCGCGACCATCATCGGCGCTCTGGTGCTCGGTCTCTCGCGTACGGCTGCAACCGAGTTCTCGTTCTTTCTGGCCATCCCGACCATCTTCGGCGCCACGGTCTACGACCTCTACAAGTCGCGCGACATCCTTTCCCTGGACAACCTTCCGGGCATCGGCGTGGGCTTCGTGGTGAGCTTCCTGTCGGCCATCGTCGTGGTGCGCTGGCTCTTGCGCTACGTCTCCAAGAACGACTTCAGAATCTTCGGGTGGTACCGCATCATCTTTGGTCTCATCATTCTCGGCGCGGGCTTAAGCGGCCTGTCGCACATCTTCTAAAGACCATCGTTTCAACGACTATCAAAACGCGATCATCTTTGAAGATGAGGAACTCCCTGAGTCGGCAACTACTCAGGATTTCTGACAAGTTCCAAAGACCACCGCGGCGATTGCCCGCGCATGAAAAAAGCGGCAGTGCTTCAAGGCCTGCCGCTATTTTTGTGCGCGGTTCTTCAAACGGATCGTCAAAGAAGGGAAACTTGAGTAGATAGGCAGCAACGAAGGAATTCTTCGTTGTTCGCTCCCAATGGCGGCGACCAAAAAGCGACCAAAAACAAAGCGCCTCACTTTCTTCAAGGAGGCGCTTTGCAGTTTGGGATCGGTTTGTCGCGAAAGGGCTTAGCCTGCGGCGGCCTTGCGGGCGGCCTCGGCTTCCTTCTTCACGCGCTCTTCAACCTCGCGCTGCGCGAAGATCGACTCCCAGCGCTTGACCTGGTTGAGCACCTGCTCGGGGGCGGTGCCGCCCACGTGGTTGCGCGCGGAGACCGAGCCTTCGAGCGTGAGCACGGCGTAGACGTCTTCGCCGATCACGTCGCTGAAGCTCTTGAGCTCGTCGAGCGGCAGCTCGGCGATGTCGCAGCCGCGTTCGCTTGCAAGACGCACCACGCGGCCCACGATGTCGTGCGCGGTTCTAAAGGGCACGCCGTGGCGGGCGAGGTAGTCGGCGAGGTCGGTCGCCGTGGGATAGCCCGCGGCGGCGGCCTTGCGCAGTTCGGCGCGGTTGGCGACGACGCCCGTCATCATCTCGATGAAGGCGCGCAGCGTGTCCTTGACCGTGTCGATCGCGTCGAACACCGGTTCCTTGTCTTCCTGCAGATCCTTGTTGTAGGCAAGGGGCAGTCCCTTCATGAGCATCGTCATGGTCATCAGGTCGCCCACCACGCGCGAGCACTTGCCGCGGGCGGTCTCGGGGACGTCCGGATTCTTCTTCTGGGGCATGATCGAGGAGCCCGTGGTGAAGCGGTCCGGCAGCTGGATGAAGTTGAAGCGCTGGCTCATCCAGTAGACGAGCTCTTCGGAAAGGCGCGAGATGTGAATCATCACGAGGCTTGCGGCCGAGGTGAATTCGATGCCGAAGTCGCGGTCGCTCACGGCGTCAAGCGAGTTCTGGCAGACGGCTTCAAAGCCAAGGAGCTCGGCGCTGCGCTCGCGGTTGATCGGGTAGGTGGTGCCGGCAAGGGCCGCGGCGCCCAGCGGCGAGCGGTTGACGCGATGGCGCAGGTCGATCATGCGCTCGCGGTCGCGCTCGAACATCTCGACGTAGGCGAGCATGTGGTGCCCAAACGTCACGGGCTGCGCGACCTGCATGTGCGTAAAGCCCGGCATGATCGTGTTGTATTCGCGGTGCGCCTGAGCGACGAGCACCTCCTGGAGGTGCCCGAGCATGCCGATGATCTCGTCGATCTCGCCGCGCAGATAGAGGCGAATGTCGGTTGCAACCTGGTCGTTGCGGCTGCGGCCCGTGTGCAGGCGCTTGCCCGCGTCGCCGATGAGCTGGGTGAGGCGCGCCTCAATGTTCAAATGCACGTCCTCGAGCTCAAGCTGCCAGAGGAACTTGCCCGTCTTGATCTCGTCGGTGATCTGCTCCATCCCGCGGCGGATGTCCTCGAAGTCCTGACGGCTGATGACGCCGCACTCAGAGAGCATCTGGGCGTGTGCAAGGGAGCCCGCGATGTCGGCCATCGCCATGCGCTTGTCAAAGCTCACCGACTGGGTGTATCGGAGCACGAACTCGGCCACGGGTTCGGAGAAGCGGCCCGACCATGCTTCTTTCTTGGCATGCAGGGGATCGTCGGAATGATTGTGTTCAGTGCTCATGATATTGATGAAAGTAGTCCGCTCGAGCAAAACTCGAAGTGAGGGGAAGTCGGCCGACGCGGTTTTGTTGTCGTGCTTTGAAAAGGAGTTGATGCTCCCTTCGTGCACGCTGCCCGGTGCGGCGCCCTGAAGAACATCGATCAAAGTCGATCGCTTCAAGGACAGTACCTCGCGGGTCTCATTGCCTTGCGCGCCAGCGGTCAAATTGTGAAAAACGCTAATGATATCAAAAGCCGCCGCGCCCGAATGGGCTTTAAAGCGCCTTTTGAAAGAAAATTTTGTCTTTGGAGCGCTCCGTCGGGTCGGCAAAACGGCCTTAATCGAATCCAAACGAAAGCCTTGTTAGAATGCGCCACCGACACACAAAGCCCGTCACGAAGCCCGCGCCACCTTGCGCGGCGGCGGGCTCAGACAGAATTTTCCGAAACACGAGAAGACGTTTCCCATGACCGAGTTCAAGCATTGCACCATCGCCACCCGTGAAAGCCCGCTTGCCATGTGGCAGGCCCTGCACGTGCAGGCGCTTTTAAAGAAACAGTACCCGGGCGCCGCAGTCGAGATCCTCGGCATGACGACCCGCGGCGACCAGATTCTCGACCGTACGCTCTCCAAGGTCGGCGGCAAGGGGCTCTTCGTGAAGGAGCTCGAGACGGCGATGATCAACGGCGAAGCCGATCTTGCGGTGCACTCCTTGAAGGACGTGCCGATGGAGCTGCCCGAGGGCTTTGTCCTTGCGGCCGTGAGCGAGCGCGAGGATCCGCGCGACGCCTTCGTGAGCCCCAAGTACGAGACGCTTGAGTCGATGCCCGCCGGAAGCATCGTCGGCACGGCAAGCCTGCGCCGCGAGCTGATGCTGCGCGCGAAGTTCCCGCACCTCGTCGTGAAGTCGATCCGCGGCAACGTGGGTACGCGTCTTGCGAAACTTGACCGCGGAGAATTCGACGCCCTCGTGATGGCTGGCGCCGGTCTGAAGCGCCTTGAGCTTTCCGAGCGCATCCGCGAGTTTCTCGATCCGTCCCTGAGCCTGCCCTCGCCCGGGCAGGGGGCTCTTGGCATCGAAGTGCGCGCCGACAGAAAGGATCTCGTCGAAGCTCTCGCCTTCATCAACGACCCTGTGACGCGCGCCTGCACGGCGGCCGAGCGTGCGGTCTCGCGCGCTCTGGGCGGCTCCTGCCAGGTGCCGCTTGCGGCCTATGCGATCATGGACAACGGCGACTTCTGGCTGCGTGCACATGTGGGCGACCACCGCACGGGTGAAATGATCTCGGCGCAAAAGCGCGGCGACATCAAGGATCACCTGCAGATTGCCTCCGACGTGGTGGCCGAACTGCGCGCGCAGGGCGCCGATGCGCTTTTGAACCGCGTGCTCTGCGAGACGGCCCAGCCCGCCGCTTCTTAAAGTCCTGATTTTCACGCGCACCATGCGCGTTCCAAGACCCGGGAAAACCGACGATCGAGCGTTGATTCCCGGGCTTTTTGCTGCCTCAAGCACCCTTGTAGGGGAGGGCGCAGCGGGCGGTGCGCAGCGGCAGGAATGCATAAAAACGTCGTCCGATTGCGACACGGCCGAAATGTAAACATTCCTCTGAGCTACAATCCGCATCAACTTATTGCGTTTTGTTTACATTCCTAGCGAGTACTTCGCGACCATTCAGAGGGTTTATGGCAGTCAATCACCAACCGGTCATTCTGATGCGCCCGGGTGCGGCCAACGACAGACTTGCTGATCTGCTCGAAAAGGACGGCGTGCATGCGTGGCGCTGGCCCGCCTATCAGATCGTGCTGCCCGAGGAGGAGGCGCTCGTCGCGGAGCGCTTTGCGCACCTCGACGACGTCGACATGGTGGTGCTTGCCTCGCCTGCGGCGGTCACCGCCGTGGCGCACTGGGTGGAGAAGTGGCCCGCGCACATCACGCTTGCGACGATCGGCGAAGGAACCGAGCGCGTCATCCGCGCGGCCTGGGGCGACGAGGTGCGCGTGATTTCGCCCAAGGGCGATGCGGCGCACTCCGGAAGCGAAGCGCTTTTTGAGATTCTTCGCCACTCGATGATTCCGCGCCGCGTGCTCATTGCCCGCGGCCAGACCGGCCGCGAATGGCTCGCGCAACAGTTGATTGAACTGGGCGCCGACGTCGAGAAGATCACCGCCTACGTGCGCGTTCCCATTGAACTCACGCCGCAGCAGGTCGACGAACTCTCGCACGCCGTCTCGGGCCCGTCGCCCATCGTCTACATCACGAGCTCGGACTCGGTGGCGACGCTTCTGCACGCTATCCGCCCCGTGCCTGAGGCGCGCGACTGGTTCCTGCAGGGCACGGCGCTGACGATTCATCCGCGCTGCGCCGACCGTCTGCACGAGGCGGGCTTTGCGCGCGTGGAGATCACGAGCGCCGACGATCAGGCCGTGCGCGAGCACATCACGGCCAATCTCGCCGCCGGAAGCTAGGCCAAATAGGCCGAAGGCGAGGACGTCAAAACACCTTTCCTGATGTGTCCTATCTGAGGATTTTCCTCAGGGTGAGTGCGGCCTGCCTTGCCCCTACGTGGAAAAAGGGGGCGCACTTCGCCTAAAATACGCGCCTCGAAACGTCGGGTGCGGCTGTATTGGAACCGCCCGAGCGTGAAGCTCTCATCTCTTTCTTGATGCTTCGTGCTGCATGTTTCGATCGAATTTGTCCCCGAAGCCGTTTGATTGGACGCCTCCGGCCTGGGCTCAAAGGCCTGCGCCCGGGACGCATCCAGCGGCAGGTTCGGGAGCACTCCTGTCAGGCGGCAGGCGGGCCCGGACCGTCGGCTCCTTAGCGAGCCTTTGTTTTTAATCATTTTTAGACTGAGTAAAGAAAAATGGGTCTTGCCCGTGTGACCGCCGGCCGTGATCTGCCGCGCGACTTTAATGTGATTGTTGAAATTCCTGCGAACTCCGACCCGATCAAGTACGAGGTGGACAAGGAGTCCGGCGCCCTCTTCGTGGATCGCTTCGTGGGTACCGCCATGCACTATCCCTGCAACTACGGCTACATTCCGCAGACGATCGCCGACGACGGCGACCCGGTCGACGTGTGCGTTCTGACGCCCTTCCCGCTCATGACGGGCACCGTCATCCGCTGCCGCGCGATCGCGGTGCTGATGATGGAGGACGAAGGCGGCGGCGACTGGAAGATTCTGGCCGTGCCGGTGAACAAGGTCTGCCTGCGCTACTCGCGCTGGAAGTCGGCCGACGACGTTCCGACCGATGAGCTCGATCAGATCCGCCACTTCTTCGAGCACTACAAGGATCTTGAGCCGGGCAAGTGGGTCAAGGTGAAGGGCTGGCAGAGCGCCGAAGAGGCCGAGCGCCTCATCATGGAAGGCGTCAAGGCCTACGAGGGCATGGAAGTCAAGCCCAAGACCGCCTAATTGACCGAAAGGCACGCCACGAACGCGCTGCATGCGGCGCGCGAAGGGCGGCTTGACGAAGACGGGAGGAAGCTCCGAGCGAGTTTGCCTCCCGTTTTTGCACGTGCGGATTTGTGCGAAACTACGATCGCGGTGCGTGATCCCTGATGGATTTTCAAGGACAGCGCACATCGATCTTGCCGCAAGAACTTTTGAACCTTATATCGACGCAACTTATGACCGGCTTGGCAACTTATCCCATCGCCTGCGCGCAGCTCAACACGACCGTGGGCGACTTTGCGGGCAATGTTGAGCGCATTGTTCTGGCCGCGCAGCGTGCATTGGCGCAGGGCGCGCGCATGCTCGTGTGTCCGGAGATGACGGTGACGGGCTATCCCGCCGAGGACTGGCTGCTGCGCGAGGACTTCTGCCTGACGGCGCAGAACGCGATCAGGACGCTTCAGGAGCGGCTTCTTGCCGTGGCCCCGGGCCTCACGGTCGTCGTGGGCGGTGTGCGTCTGGTGCATGGGAAGCGCCGAGCGGCCCGCAACACGCTCTTTGTGCTTGCCGCCGACGGAACGGTGCACACGTACGACAAGCGGCACCTTCCCGAGTACGGCGTCTTTGACGAGGGGCGCGTCTTTGAATCGGGCGAGGGCGTCCTCGTGCTTGCGGTCGCAGAGGGCCTGAAGGTGGGCTTTGCGATCTGCGAAGACCTCTGGTTTGAGGATGTCGTGCAGGAGCTCAAGGCGGCGGGTGCGGACTTCATCGTGAGCATCAACGCCTCGCCCTGGGAAAAGAAAAAGAGAGCCGACCGCGAGGCGACCGTGATCGGACATGCGGCGGCTGTGGGGCTCCCCCTCATCTACGTCAACCTCACGGGCGGGCAGGATGAGCTCGTCTTTGACGGCCACAGCTTTGCTAGCGACGCCGCAGGCCGCGTCGTGATGCGCATGGGCGTAGCCGAAGAAACGGGCGGCGTGATCGACGCGCGTGCCTTGGTCTCGGGGGCTCTTCCGGCTTTTGAGGCCGAGAGTGCTCAATCGCAGGATGAGCAGTCCTTGGCCGATCTCTACGACATGCTCGTCGTGGCCGTGCGCGACTACGTGCACAAAAACGGCTTCAAGCAGGTGGTGCTCGGGCTCTCGGGGGGTGTGGACAGTGCCCTTGTGGCCAGCATTGCGGCCGACGCCTTGGGAAAGGAGAACGTGCTTGCCGTCATGATGCCCACGCGCTTTACAGGCGACCTGAGCCTGACGTTGGCCCAACGGTGCGCTGAGAATCTCGGCATCGACTACGTCGTGCGGGCGGTTGAGCCGCTTTTTGCGGCCTTCATGGGCGTTCTCAAGGACGACTTTGCCGGCCGCCCCTGGAGCGAGGCCGAGGAGAACCTGCAGGCGCGCGTCCGAGGCACGCTTCTCATGGCCTATTCGAACAAGTTCGGGCGCCTTGTGCTCACCACGGGCAACAAGAGCGAGTCGGCCGTGGGGTATTCGACGCTTTACGGCGACACGGCCGGGGCTTATGCGCCGATCAAGGATGTTTTAAAGACCGAGGTCTGGGCGCTGTGCCGCGAGATCAACCGGCGCGCGGGCTTTGAGCGCGTGCCCGAAGAAATCATCACGCGCCCGCCTTCGGCCGAACTGCGCGAGGGGCAGCTCGATCAGGATTCGCTTCCGGCCTACGAGGTGCTCGATAGAATCATCAGCGCCTACGTCGAAGAGGGGCAAAGCCAGGAGGCGATCGCCTCGAGTGGGATCGGCGCGGCCGTCGTCGAGCGCGTCGTGCGCCTTATTCACCGCAACGAGTACAAGCGCCGGCAGTGCCCGGTGGGCCCCAAGGTGAGCGCGGTGGCCTTCGGCCGCGACTGGCGCTTCCCGATGACCGCGCGCCTCGGCGTTCTTCAGAAGGTCAACGCCGCGCAGGGTTAGGCGCGTCGTTTGGCTAGCGCGCCTTCTGGTGCGCAGCTTGTGAGTTGTCGATAGAATTGTGCGCATCGTCCGCAGCAAGACTCGCCCCGCATGAAGAGGCGTCCGCTTTGACCTTTTTCGAGAGAGGTCACGACGGCGCGTGAGGGGCGAAACGCCTTTCTGCTCTGGGTAGGATTTGAAGCCAATCCAAGGATTAGGGAGAAAAACAAAATGAAAATGGTCGTAGCCATCGTCAAGCCCTTCAAGCTTGATGAAGTGCGTGAGGCGCTTGCCGAACTTGGCGTCAACGGTCTGACGGTGACCGAGGTCAAGGGTTTCGGCCGCCAGAAGGGGCACACCGAGCTCTATCGCGGTGCCGAATACGTGGTGGACTTTCTGCCCAAGGTAAAGATCGAGGCGGCCGTGCCCGATGATCTGCTCGAGCAGTGCCTGGAGGCGGTGCAAAAGAGCGCCCGCACCGGCAAGATCGGCGACGGCAAGATCTTCGTCTTCGACATCGAGCAGGTGATCCGCATCCGCACCGGCGAAACCGGCGAATCGGCCGTTTAAGCCGCGCTTCCCGAACGAATTTCAGCGCAGCTGTTCCTGCGAAGGCGCAAGTCTTCGAAAAGAGTGCTGCCCGCAAGGCCGCACCGTTCGCTCAAAGCCCGCCAGAGACAAGGCGCAACGTTGTCTTTCCTCTGCGGCGCTCAGGGCGCTCGTGTGCGGCTTTTTCGTGCCTACGGCAACCCCGTGATCAGGCGCCCTGTGCGCTCCCGGCGCTGTCGGTAAGAGAAGGAAAGCAGAGAGAGAGAAGGAAGACGGGGAAGGGACGAACAGGAAGCCGGAACGAAGGTAAAAAATATCCCGGCCCGAAGTAACCCTCCGGCCGGGATGTGCTGGGACGCGTCAGGCGACGCGTCCTTCTCGAGCCTTACGCCCGATTACTGCACCGTACGGGTGCCGATCACTTCAATGACGGCACGGCGGTTCGGGGCGAGGCACTTGATGAGATCCTGAACGTTCTTGATCTCGCCGTTGCGCGACGGATCCGGGCATTCAACGACGGCATCGGCTTCGCCGCGGCCTTCGGTCTGCACGAGGTCAGGCGAGACGCCCTTCTCGGTGAGGTAGGTCTTCACGGCTTCGGCGCGGCTCTCGGAGAGCTTCTGATTGTAGGCTTCGTTGCCCATGCGGTCGGCGTAACCGGTCGTGAGAATGACTTCCACATCCATGCCGGCCATGCGGCTCACGAGCTGATCGAGCATCGCGGCGCCGTCGGTCGAGAGCTTGGCGCTGTCGAAGTCAAAGAGCGTGTCGGCCGAGAGGGTCACCTTGGCAACCTTGGGCTCGGGAGCGGGAGCAGCGGGCTGCTCGCAGGCGCCGGCCGAGAGGATGTCCTTGTCGCAGGCGCAACCGGCGCCGTCGGGACCAGCCTGCTCAGCGAGAGCCGGGGTCCAGAAGCCGGTACGCCAGCACAGACCCGTGGAGTTCACCACGACCTTGTTGGCAGAGTCGGTGACATAGGGAACGACCGTATCGGCCGCGAAGGAGGAACCCGCAGTAGCCATCAGGACGGCAGCCACGAGGCCGCTCAGTTTGATCGAGGTCTTCATTGTTTGTTTCCTTTCTTATCAATAGACGGATGGGCACTGCTCATAGTGTCCCGTTTGCAGCAGCGCACCCATCAAGGGAGCATCTGCCGCGCCTATAAAACGATCAGCAAATGCTGCCGCCGCCCCCGTTCAAACTGGCAGACGGGCGCGGCGCAACCATCGCGAGATGCTATCAGTATTTTGCCCCAAACTTGAGGCAAAGGCGAAGCAAAACATAAGCTTTTCTAAAGAAAACCAACAAAATCCAACAAATTGAAGGCCCGGGCAGCGTACTTTTTGTGCTAATCAGGCAAGCCTTCGCAAGAGGGGCGTGCGGAGAACATCGACCGCCGGATCGGTCCCCTGCGCCGCCCCCCGCGCAGCCGCCGGCGAAAATGTGCAGCGCGAAGACTCTCGTCGCGCCGTTTTCAAGCGTGCTGCGATCCCGAAATTTCCACCAAGAGGATTCTCCTGAGGGCTTAAGCATGCCCAGCGCGCGTTTTTGAGCCCCTGGCAGGGATTTTCTGAAAATCCCGTCCTTGAGGTCGAGGGCGGCAAAACGCAATGGCGGCCCGATTTGAGGCCTTGGCGACGGTTTTTTCTTCTATGACCGCCGCCGGGCAGGTACAATAACGGGCACAAGCGAGCGATCCGGTTTTCGCCACAAAAGGAGCCCAAGGAAGGACCTTTCGAGGTTCCTTTGGCCGCTCTTCATTTCCTCCGGCTCCCTGAAGTGCTTTTCAAGCGCCTTTTTCGGAGCCTTTTTCCGTTTTCTCTTTTTCCTTGTCCGTGCGCCCGATTTTTTTGCGCGCGCACGGCGGGCGCTTATTGCGCCGCCTCAGGCGGCAGACGTCAAAAACGCAAGCAAGCAGGCGGGAAGAAAGGAACGAAAGGAAAAATCCTTTGGACGAAGACCCGACGCGACGAACACCTTTTTTCTTTTTTTGAGCAACCTCACGAAGACATATGGCACAGGACGACAATCAGACGCCCGGCGGCGACGCCGGCACGCAGGGTGAAGCCAACGGCATGCCCATCTCCTACTCCTACGAAACGCTTCCGGTGACGCTCGAAAGCGAGATGAAGCGCTCCTACCTCGACTACGCCATGAGCGTCATCGTGGGCCGAGCGCTGCCTGACGTGCGCGACGGCTTCAAGCCCGTGCACCGCCGCGTGCTCTATGCCATGCACGAGCTCGGCAACGACTTCTCGCACCCCACCAAGAAGTGCGCGCGCATCGTGGGCGACGTGATCGGCAAGTACCATCCGCACGGCGACCAGGCCGCCTACCAGACGCTCGTGCGTCTGGCGCAGGACTTCTCGATGCGCTATCCGTTGGTCGACAGCCAGGGCAACTTCGGCTCGATCGACGGCGACGGCGCGGCCGCCATGCGTTACACCGAATGCCGGCTCGCGCGCATCGCCGACGCGATGTTGGACGACCTCGATCAGGATACGGTCGACTTCGTGCCCAACTTCGACAACTCCGAAAAGGAGCCGGTGGTGCTGCCCGCCAAGCTCCCCAACCTCCTCGTGAACGGGTCGGCGGGCATTGCCGTGGGTATGGCGACGAACATTCCGCCGCACAACTTGAACGAAGTGATCGACGCCTGCCGCCATCTGCTGCACAACCCCGAGGCGACGATCGACGAGTTGATCGCCCGCATGCCCGCGCCCGACTTCCCGACCGGGGCCATCATCTACGGCCTGAAGGACGTGCACCAGGGCTACCGCACCGGGCGCGGCCGCGTGGTGATGCGCTCGCACACGCACTTTGAGGAGCTCAAGAACGGCCGTCAGGCGCTCGTGGTCGACGACATCCCCTATCAGGTCAACAAGAAGGTGTTGGTCGAGTCGATCGCGCGTCTCATCCACGAAAAGAAGATCGAGGGCATCAGCGAGCTGCGCGACGAGTCCTCGCAGACCGTGCGCATCGTGATGGAGTTGAAGCAGGGCGCCTTCGGCGAGGTGATCCTCAACAACCTCTACAAGCTCACGGCGCTGCAGACGTCGTTCGGCATCAACATGGTGGCGCTGGTCGACGGCCAGCCGCGGTTGCTGAACCTTCGTCAGATCATCGAAGCCTACCTGCGGCACCGCCGCGAAGTGGTGACGCGCCGCACGATCTTCCGACTCAACAAAAACCGCATGCGCGGCCACATTCTCGAAGGTCAGGCCGTGGCGCTTTCGAACCTCGACGAGTTCCTTGCGATCATCCGCAACTCGCCCAATCCGCCGATCGCCAAGCAGCAGCTCATGGCGCGCGGCTGGCGCTCGGAGCTGGTCTCGGGGCTTTTGAATGCCGCCTCGCACAACGCCGACGACTTCCGTCCGCAGGAAATCGAGGCGACCTTTGGTCTCGACAAGGACGGGTTCTATCACCTGAGCCCGATTCAGACCGAGCGCATTCTGCAGATGGCCCTGCAGAAGCTCACGGGCCTTGAGCAGGACAAGATCAACAGCGAATACCGCGAGTGCAACGCCGAGATGGTCGACCTTCTCGACATTCTCGAGCGGCCCGAGCGCGTGGTGGCGATCATGGACGAGGAGCTCGAGGAACTCAAAGTCAAGTACGGCGACGAACGGCGCTCCGAAATCGACTACGCGGGCGACCCCAACTTCAATCCGCTTGACTTCATTCCGAACGAAAAGGTCGTGGTGACGCTCTCGCAGCAGGGGTACGTCAAGCGCCTGTCCTTGACCGAATACCGCAGCCAGCGCCGCGGCGGCCAGGGCAAGCGCGCGGCCAAGGTGAAGGAAGGCGACATCGTCGAGCAGCTCTTTGTTGCCAACAGCCACGACACGATGCTCTGCTTTACGAACCTTGGGAAGTGCCTGACGCTGCCTGTCTACAGCATCCCCGAGGCCTCGCGCTCGAGCAAGGGCAAGGCGATCGTCAACCTCATTGCGCTTCAGGAAGACGAGCGCGTCGAGGTGGTGCTGCCCGTGACCGAATTCTCCGACGATCAGTACGTCTTCATGGCAACCGAACAGGGGTATGTGAAGAAGACGCCCTTGTCGCAGTACGCAGGCGTCAACCGCAAGGGCAAGCGCGCGATCATTCTCTCCGAAGACGACAGCTTGATCGGCGCGGCGCTTACCGACGGCAACCACGACGTGATGCTCTTTAGCGACGAAGGCAAGGCGACGCGCTTTGCCGAAAGCGACGTCCGCTCGATGGGGTGCTCCGCTCGCGGCGTCTTCGGCATGCGTCTTGAGGGCGCCAAGATCATCTCGATGCTTGTTGCCGACGACGACGAAAAGCTTGTGCTCACGGCCTGCGAGAACGGCTACGGCAAGTGCACGCCGGTGTCGGAATACTCGCGCCACGCCCGCAACACCAAGGGCATGATCGCCATCCAGACGAGCGAGCGCAACGGCCGCGTCGTGGGCGCCACGCTCGTGTCGCCCAACGACACGGTGATGCTTCTCACCACGCACGGCAACCTCGTGCGCACGCCCGTGAGCTCGATTCGCGTTGCAAGCCGCGTCACGCAGGGCGTGACGCTCATCGGCCTGCAGGAAGGCGACAGCCTCGTGAGCGTCACCCGCGTGGCCGAGGACGATGCCGATGCGGAGGAGTTCGAGCAGGGAGCTGAAGGCGCAGAAAGCACCGAGGGCGCAGAAGGCGCTGCAGGTGCTGAAGGCACTGCGGCTGCCGCCGATGCCCCCGAAGGCGCTTCCGGCGAAGGCGAAGAGTAAAAAAGTTGCCCCCTGGCGGCAGCGGGGCATTGAGTCCTTTAAGGACTTTGAATTGAAGTCCTTTGAAAGTCCAACCCGCGCCGCCGGCCGCATCAAAGCCCCGAGGCTCGTAACGCGAGTTCCCGGGGCTTTTCGCATCAAAAAAAGCGCCCGGAGCCGATCCGGTGTTAGGATGAAGGGCTCGGTCGATCGCAGCGAGGGGGAGAAGCATCGCCCTGATGCGCCCTGATGCGTCTCACGGCGCCTTGCTGTACGTCGGCAAGACCTCAGCGCCTGCGACCGGCAGAAAAAGACAAGTTTTATTTGGAGAACGTTCGTGAACCGGGTGTTTAATTTTGCAGCGGGTCCTGGGATTCTTCCTCTGCCCGTGCTTGAAGAGGCTGCGGCCAATTTCGTCGACTATCACGGTCAGGGCATGAGTCTGATCGAGATGAGTCATCGCGGTGCGATCTTTGCGCAGATCATCCGCGAGACGAAGGATCTGCTGCGCGAGCTTCTTGCCATTCCTGACACGCACGACGTGCTCCTTCTGCAGGGCGGAGGCCACACGCAGTTTGCGATGGTGCCCCTGAACCTCCTGGGCGCCGCGGCCGAGGCAAGCTACATCGTAAGCGGCATCTGGTCGAAGAAGGCCGCAGCCGAGGCCGCCAAGTTCTGCCACGTCAACGTGATCGGCACGCCCGCGAAGGTGTCGATTCCGCCGCAGGACGCCGTGGTCGTCGCCAATGACGCCGCGTACCTCTACTACTGCATGAACGAAACGGTCAACGGCCTTGAGTTCAACTACATCCCGAAGTGCCCGGACTGCGTGCCGCTCGTGGCCGACGTAAGCTCGGACTTCCTCTCGCGCCCGATCGACTTCAAGCGCCATGCGCTGGTCTACGCGGGTGCGCAGAAGAACTTCGGCCCCGCGGGGTTGACCGTCGTGATCCTCAGAAAGGACCTTCTGGGACTGGCGTCGGAAACGTGCCCGACGATGCTCAACTACCAGATTCATGCCGAAGCCGGAAGCATGTACAACACGCCGCCCACGTTCGCCATCTGGATTGCGAATCTCGTGTGCAAGTGGATCGTCAACGAAGGCGGCCTTGAGGTGATGGACGAGCGCGCCCGCGCCCGGTCGTCGCTCATCTACCAGACGATCGACAGTTCCGAGGGCTTTTACGTCAACACCATCCCCGCGCACGACCGCAGCCGCATGAACGTGGTCTTTACGCTTGCCGAAGGGGCTTTGACCGACCTCTTCATCAAGGAGGCCGAGGCCCAGGGCCTCAAGAACCTCAAGGGTCACCGCTCGGTCGGGGGCCTGAGGGCGTCGCTTTACAACGCCATGCCGATGGAAGGCGCCCAGGCGTTGGCCGAGTTCATGAAGGACTTCGCGCAGCGCCGCGGTTAAGAGGCCGGGGAGGCCCAAGCGCACAAGAACAAGACAAACGAAACACAAAAACACGAAAAAAGCATCACAACCATGCAGTCCCAACAAACGACAGAGCCGGCGCAGGCCGACAGTAACGGCTGCGCCGACGAGCTCACGCGGCTGCGCAGTGAAATCGACGCGGTCGACGCCAAGATCGTGACTCTTTTGGCCGAGCGTGCGCGGTTGGCCCGTGCCGTGGGGAAGGCCAAGGCTCAGATTGCCGCCTCCGGCACGACGGGCGACGCCCCCAAGTCTTCGAACATCTACCGCCCCGAGCGCGAGCGCGCGGTCATTGAGCGCGCCATTGCCAAGGGCGCGCAGTGCGACTCGCTCATCTCTTCCGAGAGCCTTGCCGCGATCTACGGCGAAATCATCAGCGCCTGCCGCGCCGTCGAGGCCCGTCCGAGCGTTGCCTATTTGGGGCCCCAGGGCACCTTTACCGAGATGGCCGTGCTCGAGCAGTTCGGCTCCTCGGTCGACCTCAATCCGTGCCAGACGATTGATGCGACCTTCCATGCGGTGGAGTCGGGAACCGTGCAGTTTGCCGTGGTGCCGGTGGAAAACAGCACCCAGGGGACGGTGACGCGCACGATGGATCTGCTCTTGGCAACGCCCTTGACCGTCATCGGCGAAGTGAGCGTTGCGGTGCGCCACAACCTCATGAATCAGTCGGGGAACATCGCCGACGTCGAGGAAGTCTGCGCGCACCCGCAGGCGCTTGCGCAGTGTCGCAACTGGCTCACCGCGCACCTTCCGAACGTGCGCATCACGAGCGCCTCGTCAAACGCCGAGGCGGCCGTGATGGCTTCGAAAAACCCGAAGCTCGCCGCCATTGCCGCCACGCGCGCGGCCGACCTCTACGGTCTTTCGATTCTTGCGCCTGCCATTCAGGACAACCCCTGCAACACCACGCGCTTCTGGGTGCTCGGCACCCAGCCCGCGGGGCGCGCGGCGGGCATTGCCGCCAAGACGGCGGTGATCTTTTCGGTTCCCAACCGCGCGGGGTCGCTTTTTGAGGCGCTTGAGCCCCTTGAGCGCCACGGCGTGTCGATGGCGCGGCTCGAAAGCCGCCCGGCGCGAAACGGCGCCTGGGACTACAACTTCTACGTCGACCTCGAAGGCCACCGCGAGGATGAGGCCGTCGCCCGGGCGCTTGCGGAAATGCGCGCCAAGACGAGCTACTTCAAGGTCCTCGGGTCGTTTCCCGCGGATGCCTCGGGCCCGGGAAGGCGCAAGCAGGCGTAAGGACCTTGAGAAACGTGCGGTAAAGACGCTTTTTCTTGATCCCGTGAGCGGTACGTACGAAGCCCGCGGCGCTAGGCTGGATGCATCGGCGCCGCGCCGGCCGTCAACCGCACCGGCGCAGGGGATGCGCTCCAAAAAGAGCCCCAAGAAGACCCACACAAACACACATTGACCAGGCTGGAATTTGAAATGAACGAAGCTAATACCGAAAACACCACCCGTGGATTCGTCGCCAAGCGCTCGATCGAGGCGATCAGCCCCTACGTGGCGGGCAAGCCCATCGAAGAGACCGCGCGCGAGTACGGCCTTGACGTCAACACGATCGTCAAACTCGCAAGCAACGAAAATCCGCTCGGGATGCCCGAGTCCGCCGTGAAGGCCGCGCTTGCGGCCGCCTCGGGCGCCAACCGCTACCCCGACGGCAATGCACGGATGTTCCGCGCGGCCGTGGCGCGCCACCACGGCGTCACGAGCGACTGGGTGATTGCAGGCAACGGCTCGGACGAAATCCTCTCGCTTGCCGCCCGCCTCGTGCTCACCCCCGGCACGCGCTGCGTCTACTCGCAGTACTCGTTCTCGGTCTACGAGCTCTCGGCCGAGGAAAACGGCGCCGAGTGCGTCGAAGTGCCCGCCAAGGACTTTGCGGTCGACCTCGAGGCGATGCTCGCGGCAATCGATGAGAAGACGCGCCTTGTGTTCATCACCAACCCGAACAACCCCACGGGCTACGCCTTGACCAAGGAGCAGGTCGAAAGCTTCATGGACCGGGTGCCTGAAACCTGCGTCGTCGTCTTTGACGAGGCCTACGTCGACTTCCTCCCTGCGCAATTGCAGTTTGATTCGATCGAGCTCGTGCGCCGTCACCCCAACATGATGGTGACGCGCACCTTCTCGAAGGCCTATGGTCTGGCAGGCCTGCGCGCAGGCTACGGCATCGCGCAGCCTGCGATGATCGAGATGATGAACCGCATCCGTCCGCCCTTTAACATGAACCTCATCGCGCAGGCCGCGGCCTGCGCCTGCCTTGAGGACAAGGAGTTTCTTGCGCGCGTCACGCGCGTCAACCGCGAGGGGCTCGAGGCCTTGGAAGCGTTCTTCGACGAACGCGGCGTGCATTACTTGAAGAGCTGCGCCAACTTCATCCTGGTGCAGACGGGCCCGAAGACGGCCGAGCTCTACACCGAGCTTTTAAAGCGCGGCGTCATCGTGCGCCCGGTCAGAAGCTACGGACTTCCCGATTGGATGCGCATTTCGGTGGGCACGGCCGAGGAGCTCAAGCGCTTCTTTGCGGCCTACGACGAGAGCGCGGCAGTGCTCGCCGCAAAGTAATCGTCTGAACACAGAAGTCCAGAGCAAAAATCCGCATGAGCTTCAAAAGGGGACGGGGCCGGCTGCGCTTCGCCCCCTTTGAAGCCAAAAAAGAAGAAAGAACAACAAGAAAGAACAACAAAACAAAGCGAAGAACATCATGCAGTTGACACTCATCGGAGCGGGGTTGATCGGCGGCTCGGCCGCCTGGGCCATGAAGAAGGCGGGAATCGTTGACCGCGTGCACGTCTACGACCTCTCGCGCGCAAGCGCCAAGCGCGCCTGCGCGATGGGCATTGCGGACGCGGCCTTTGAAACGCCCGAGCTTGCCTTGGAAGGCGCGGGCTGCGTGATGAGCGCGGTGCCGGTGCTTGCGATGCCCGAAGTCTTTGCGGCCATCCGCCGTGCGGCCCCGGAAAACGCCTACATCACCGATGTCGGGAGCGTGCGTTCGGCCGTGATCGACGCCGCCCGCGAAGCTCTGGGCGAGCGGTTTTCCGACTACGCGCCCGTGCACCCGATTGCGGGCGGCGAAATGCCCGGCATCGAATACGCCCGCAGCGATCTCTTTGTGGGCGCTCGGGCGATTTCAACGCCCGTTGACGGGATGAAGAAGAAAGCCGTCGACTTCTGGGAGGAGGCCTGGAAAGCCTCGGGTTCGGTCGTGGTGCGCATGACGCCCGCCGAGCACGACGAGATCTTTGCCTCGGTAAGCCACCTGCCGCACGTGCTGAGCTACGCAATGGTCGACTCGATCCTGCAGACGGGCTGTGCCGACAAAAAGCTTGCCTTTGCCGGGGCAGGCTTTCGCGACTTCACGCGCATTGCGGCCTCAAGCCCCCGGATGTGGACCGACATCTGCCTTGCGAACCGCGACGCGATCCTTGAAGCAATGCGCGCTTTTGAAAAGGATCTCGCGCATTTTCGCGGGCTCATCGAGTCGCGTGATGCCGAGGGGCTCATGGAAGTCTTCGGGCGAGCAAGCCAGGCGCGCCGCGGGCTCTTCCCGAGCGCCGGAGCCCTGCAGGGAAGGGCGGCAGAGGAAAAGAAGAACGCCTGATGCGTGGAAAAATCGAATCCCTCCCGACTTTCCCAATGCGTTGAAAAACAACAACACCCGTAAAAATTGCGTAGGTTGAGCGCTGGGTAATCAAGACAATCTTCAGGTCGATTTGCTATTGTCGGGAACTCTGAGTTTGTGTGTTCCACCCAACCGCCCAAAAAACATGGTCTGCGACATGATGAAGTCCCAGCTTTCGAAATCGACCCCCTGTGAAGGGACGAAGAATACGAAGGAGCAGGAGGAGCCGAAGAAGGCTTGCGCCCCTGCCGGAAGCGTCGTCGTGCCTCCCATCGTGCACGCAAGCGGCACCGTGAAGCTTCCCGGAAGCAAGTCGATCAGCAACCGCGTGCTGTTGCTCGCGGCGTTGGCCGACTCGACCACGCGCTTGACGGGGCTTCTCAAGGCCGACGACACCGACCGCATGATCGAAAGCCTCGAAAAGCTCGGTATCGAGATCGAGCGCAGCGATGAGCAAACCGCCATCGTGCACGGCTGCGGCGGACGCATTCCGGTTCATGCCGCAGAGCTCTTTATCGGCAATGCCGGCACGGCCGCACGCACGCTCACGGCGCTTCTGGCCTTTGCGGGCGGGCGCTACCGGATCGACGGCATCGCGCGCATGCGCGAGCGCCCCATCGGCGACCTCGTGAACGCCTTGCGGGAGCTTGGCGCCAACATCGACTACGAGATGCACGCGGGAAGCCTTCCGCTTGCCTTTTCGCCCGCGCACTGCACAAGTCCTTTCGTGCACATCAAGGGCAACGTCTCAAGCCAGTTTCTCACGGCGCTCTTGATGGTTTCGCCCATGATTGCGCCCGCCGAGGGGCTTGAAATCCGCATCGTGGGCGAATTGATCAGCCGCCCCTACGTCGAGATGACGGTGGCGATGATGCGCCGCTTCGGCGCGACGGTCGAGGCTCTTCCTGAAGGCTATCGCGTGATGCCGGGCGTCTATCGCTCGCAGCCCGACTACCGGGTCGAGGCCGACGCCTCGAGTGCGAGCTACTTCCTGGCCCTGGGGGCCTTGACCGGCGGGCCCGTTACCGTGACGGGCGTGGGCAAGGGGTCGCTTCAGGGCGACGTCGCCTTCGCCGACGTGCTGCGCCGCATGGGAGCCGAGGTGAGCTATACCGAGGACTCGATTACGGTCGCCCGCGCTGCGGGCGTGGCGTTGACGGGAGTGGACGTCGACTGCACCACGATTCCTGACGCCGCCATGACCTTCGTGCCGATGGCGCTTTCCTGCACCGGGGCGGTGCGGTTGACCGGCATCGGCTCCTGGCGCGTGAAGGAAACCGACCGTTTGAAGGCGATGGCTACCGAAATGCGAAAGTTCGGCGCGATCGTCGAAGAGGGCGAGGACTGGATCTGTGCCGCAAGGCCCGTGGACGGCGTGTGCGACGCGGTGGTGAAGACCTATGACGACCACCGCATGGCGATGAGCCTCTCGCTTGCCGCGGCCTCGGGCGCGACCGTGACGGTGCTCGACGCGGGCTGCACCGCAAAGACCTTCCCCGAGTACTTCAAGGTGCTCGAAGGGCTTTGCCGCGGCGCCCGATAGCGTCTGAGCGTCTGCTTGCGCGCTTTTGCGTTTTCCTGAGCGCTATCCAATTGATCTTTTTTCAGAAAGGGGGATGACCGTCGGACGGCCGTCCCCTTTTTGCAAAGTGCGTTAAGATCACGCGGTTTTTGTTTTTTCTTCTGCAATCAGCCTTATGACCAACACCAAGGAAGTAAGCGTCATCGCCATCGACGGACCGACGGCTAGCGGCAAGGGCACCATCGCCTCGCGCGTTGCCGAGCGGCTCGGATTTCACTACCTCGACAGCGGTGCTCTGTATCGCCTGACGGCCTATGCCTGCCTCAAGCACGGCGTCGCGCTCGACGATGAAGCGGCCTGCGCGAGACAGGCGCGGGGCTTGAAGGCCGTCTTTACCGGCGGGCGCATCCTTCTTGAAGACGAGGACGTCACCGAAGCGATCCGCCGCGAAGAGGTGGGCGTGGCAGCCTCGCGCGTGGCGATGCTTCCCGCGGTGCGCGAAGCGCTTCTGTCGGTGCAGCGCGACGCACGAAAGGCCCCGGGGCTTGTGGCCGACGGACGCGACATGGCCTACGTCGTCTTTCCCGATGCGGGGCTCAAGGTGTTTCTCACGGCCACCCCTTCGGCGCGTGCCCAAAGACGCTATAAGCAGTTGATTGACAAGGGAATTTCTGCTAATCTGTGCGACCTTACCCGGGATCTGGCCGAACGGGATCGGCGTGATCGCGAGCGCGCTGCGGCTCCGTGCCTGCCCGCGCACGACGCGCACATTCTCGACAACTCGGGCCTCACGGTCGAAGAGACCGTCGAGGTGATCCTCGCCTGGTGGCGCAAGGCCGAAAAAGCCAAGGCATAAAAGCCAAAGCCACAAGGCATCCTGAGGCATCCCCGGGAAAGCATTTTTTCAACCCTTCCGGCAGCCGGGGTCGGAGAGGGCTCAACGACATAAACACCACCCCAATCGTGCGAAGACCCGTACGGAAACGTATCGGCCGCCGCGCTCCCGGTGGGGTGAGAACTTTTGAAAATCTTTTCATTTTTCATGACCAACACTAACAACACCGAATCTTTTGCCCAGCTCTTTGAGGAAAGCCTCGCAAAGCAGGAAATGCGTCAGGGCGAAGTGATCACCGCCGAAGTCGTGCGCGTTGACTACAACTTCGTGGTGGTCAATGCGGGCCTCAAGTCCGAAGCCTATGTGCCCATCGAAGAATTCAAGGACGATCGCGGCGAAGTGACCGTCAAGCCGGGCGACTTCGTCTCCGTGGCGATTGAGTCGGTTGAAAACGGCTACGGCGACACCATCCTGTCGCGCGACAAGGCCAAGCGTCTGGCGGCCTGGGCTCACCTCGAGAGCGCTCTCGAGTCCGGCGAGCTCGTCACCGGCACCATCACCGGCAAGGTCAAGGGCGGCCTCACCGTCATGACCAACGGCATCCGCGCGTTCCTGCCGGGTTCGCTCGTCGACACCCGCCCCGTCAAGGACACCACGCCCTACGAAGGCAAGACGCTCGAGTTCAAGGTCATCAAGCTTGACCGCAAGCGCAACAACGTGGTCGTGAGCCGCCGCGCCGTGGTTGAGGCGAGCATGGGCGAAGAACGCGCCAAGCTGCTCTCCACGCTGCAGGAAGGCATGGTCGTCAAGGGCATCGTCAAGAACATCACCGACTACGGTGCGTTCGTTGACCTCGGCGGCATCGACGGTCTGCTGCACATCACCGACCTCGCCTGGCGCCGCGTGCGTCACCCGAGCGAAGTCGTTCAGGTTGGTCAGGAAATCGAAGCCAAGGTTCTCAAGTTCGACAAGGAAAAGTGCCGCGTTTCCCTCGGCCTCAAGCAGCTCGGCGAAGATCCCTGGATCGGCATCGCCCGTCGCTACCCGCAGGGCACCCGCCTCTTCGGCAAGGTCACCAACATCACCGACTACGGTTCGTTTGTTGAGATCGAAAGCGGCATCGAAGGTCTGGTGCACGTCTCCGAAATGGATTGGACCAACAAGAACGTTGATCCGAAGAAGATCGTGCAGTTGGGCGACGAAGTCGAAGTCATGGTTCTTGACATCGACGAAGACCGCCGCCGCATCAGCCTCGGCATGAAGCAGTGCAAGCCCAATCCCTGGGAAGAGTTCAGCCAGAGCCACAAGAAGGGCGACCGCGTGAAGGGCCAGATCAAGTCGATCACCGACTTCGGCGTGTTCATTGGTCTTCCCGGCGGCATCGACGGCCTCGTGCACCTCTCCGACCTCTCCTGGAACGAGCCGGGTGAAGAAGCTGTCCGCAAGTACAAGAAGGGCGACGAAGTCGAAGCCATGGTTCTCGCGATCGACACCGAACGCGAACGCATCAGCCTCGGCATCAAGCAGCTTGGCGGCGATCCGTTCAGCGAATTCGCCGGCCGTCACGAGAAGGGCACGATCGTCAAGGGCACCGTCAAGAGCGTTGACGCCAAGGGCGCCGTGATCGATCTCGGCGGCGACACCGAGGGCTATCTGCGTGCTTCCGAAATCTCGGCCGAACGCGTTGAAGATGCGACCGCCAAGCTCGCCGTCGGCGACACGGTTGAAGCGCAGATCATCAGCGTCGACCGCAAGAACCGTTCGATCCAGCTCTCGATCAAGGCCAAGGATGCTGCCGAAGCCCGTGAAGCGCTCGATCGCGTCAACAGCGACGCTTCGAGCGGCACCACGAACCTCGGTGCTCTGCTCAAGGCCAAGCTCGAACAGAAGTAATCCGGAGTCTTCATGCGAGCCCTGACTAAATCGGAACTGATCAGTCGCGTCTTCGAACGCCACCCGGGTCTCACGAACCGGGATGCCGACATGGCGGTGAACGAAGTCCTGCGCACCATGGTCAGTGCCATGAGTCACGGCGTGCGAGTGGAGATCCGCGGCTTCGGAAGCTTCTCGCTGAAGTTTCGCGAAGCCCGCGAAGGCCGCAACCCCCGTACGGGGCAGACTGTGAAGGTGCCCGCGAAGTACGTGCCGTACTTCCGGGCGGGCAAGGAGATCCGCGAACAGCTCAACGGGCCGCGCGCCCAGGAAGAGCCCGCGGCGGCCTCCTAGCCTCTTTGCGGTTGCGGCGGGATTCATCCATTCCCGCGTGACAGCTTCGCCTGACTTCTCAGGCTGACAAAGCCTCGACCCGAATCAAACCGGGCCGGGGCTTTTTCTATGCCCGCAAAAAAAATTTCCGTCCGTCAACAACCCTTATCCCGCAGGCTGGCAAACTGGGCAAAAGCCACGGCAAAAGCGCCGCCCTCGCACCGGCCTCGGTGCGGCGTGCCTACGGTACAATCTGCGCAATGTTTTTGCCTTCGCGCGAGGTTTTGGGCATCGCTTTGCGTGCTCGATTCGAAGCCGGCGGAGTTTCTCCAGAGAACCTTTCAAGCGAAGGCGTCAACCCCAAACGTGATCATTGGATAGCTGAAGTGCACATGCGTAAGAGTCTCGTCGTGTCGGCCCTGGTGTCGGCCTATGGAATGTTGGGTGTACTCGGAGCAGCCGAGGCTGCCGAGCTCGGCGCCCTGACGGTGTATTCAAACGTGGGCGAGCCCTTTGAGGCCAAGCTCGACGTGCGCGACGTCGACCCCAGAGTCGAGCCGCTTCTCGTGCGCCTTGCGCCCGCCTCGGTCTACCAGCGCGTCGGCAAGACCGCGAAGGTTGACACGAACGATCTCACGCTCGAGCTTGAAAGCAAGTCGCCCTACGTGGTGCGCATCAAGGGTAAGAGCGCGGTCTCAACCGCACGCTTTCCGCTGATCGTTGAATTGTCCGAAGCGGGCCGCATTTCCGCCAAGCTCTACACGGTGGAGCTCCGTGAAGGGGCGCCTGCCGCCCAAAAGACTGCGCAGACGACCACGCAGACGAAGACTGCCGCACCTGCCGTCAACGAAAGCACGAAGGTGGCCGCTCGTACGGCCGTGAACACGTCGACCGTGCCTTCGGCTTCGTCCTCCGCAGTTCCCTCGGCTGTTCCTTCCGCAACGGGCCGCACCGCAACAACGTCCACCGCGGGCGCCGTCCCGTCGGCCTCACCGTCCGCAAATACGATCAAGGTGCAGAGCACGACTTCGAGCACCGCTGCTGCTGAAGCCGCCGCCCGCAAGCGCCTTGAGGCGGTGCACGAAGACAATGCCAAGCGCGAGAGCGCGGCCGCGACTGCTGCGAAGGCCGCCGCAGCGCCCGCTGCAACCGCAGCCGCCAAGCCCGCCGCCAAGCAGACTTCAGGCGCCGTGACGTTGCCTCTCAATCCTGCCGACTACAACCTCGACTCGCCCTTTGAAGTGCGTCAGGGCATGACGATGTGGTCGATTGCCAAGCTCTACAAGGACCGCTATCCGAAGGCGACGATGGACCAGCTCCTTGTGGGCTTCGTGCGCGCCAATCCCAAGGCCTATGACGGCGGACGCGTCAACGGCGTGAAGGTGGGGGCCGAACTTCGTGCGCCCAAGGCTTCCGACGTTGAGAGCATCCCGGTTGACGACGCCTGGGCGCTCGTGCGCGTCAATCCCAACGCCGACGCCACGAAGGCCCCCTCGCGCAAGACGCTTGAGCGCGCCCGCACCCAGATGAAGAAGCAGGCGCCGGCTCTGGCCGCTCAGGCCAATGCCCGCGTGGCCGAGGAAAAGGCTGCTGCCGCTGAAAAGGCGGCTGCGGCAAAGAAGGCCGCTGAAAAGGCCGCCAAAGAGAAGGCCGCCGAAGAAAAGGCTGCGGCCGCCGCTGCGGCTGCCGCGACTGCGGCAGCTTCGAACACGCCTGCCGCCGCGACGCCCGCGGTCGACCCGCTTGCCAAGACGCTTGAAAGCGCGGGTCAGGAAACTGCCGGCGAATCGAGCGCTCCCAACGCTTCTTCTGGCGAACCTGCAACGTCCGAGACCGTCTCGGCCGACGCTGCACCGCAAACCGCCGACACTGCGCCCGCCGAGGCTGAGCAGCCTGCAACCGAGGCCGCGATTGAGGCCGAACACTCCTCGTCGAGCGCCTTGTGGGTTGGCATCATCATCGTGCTTCTTGTTCTCATCGGTGGGGCCGCGCTCTTTTTGAAGGGCCGCAACCGTCGCCGCCGCGACGAGCAGGCGCTTCGCACGGTGCGCTTCATGCGCGCGGAACCGGCCAGCGCCGAGCAGTTAAAGGGCTCTTCGCAGATGGTGCAAAACCGCATGGAGGCCGACAAGGCCGCGGCCCGCGGCTTTGGCTCGGTCGAGAAGAAGACCGAACCGTCGTTGGGCGCCCACGCGCAGTTTGAAAAGCGCCCGGCGGCTCCGACGTCGGCGCCGATGCCCTCGGCTCCGGCTGCGTTCGGGCAGGCCCCTGCGGCGACTGCAACGGCTCCGGCCGCTGCGGCTGAAAGCGTGAGCGAAGGCAATGCCGCCAACAACGGCAACAACGCTGCTGAGGCGCATCCCTTCAACGTCGCCTCGGCCTACGTTGCCGAGGAGGGCGCGGCGGCTGCTCCCGACATCAACAGCGTCAAGCTCACCAACGCACAGAACTGGATCAACATCAAGGCCTATGAAAAGGCGATGATGCTTCTCAAAGAAGTCGAGCTTGCCGGCAACCCGCAGCAAAAGACGCTCGCCCGCGAGCTGATCGAGAAGATCAACGCGGAGTTGCGTCAATAATCGACTGATAGCGCGCGACAAGAAAAGCGCGTTGAGGACATGATTCCTACGCCGCGGCTGCAAGGACGACGAGTCCCGGGGGCCGCGGCTTTTTCGTAGTTTTTTCACTCATGGCGACAATGAACGACAACGCTTGCGAATCTTGCAACGATGATCGCGAGCTCCACGGCAGCAGCAGGACGGACATCGCAACCAACAGCGAAACCGACGCTGAGAGCCCCTGTCAGACCGTGGCGCTGGGGATCGAATACGACGGCTGCAACTACTGCGGCTGGCAGACGCAGCCCGATCAACCGACCGTGCAGGATGTGCTCGAAGAGGCCCTTGCGCGCTTTGTCACGAAGCCCGTTGCAACGATCTGCGCCGGCCGCACCGACGCGGGCGTGCACGCCACGGGCCAGGTGGTGAGCTTTACGGTCGACTGCGTGCGGCCCGAGCATGCCTGGGTGCGCGGCGTCAACACCTTTTTGCCCAAGGACATCGCCGTGCGCTGGGCGAGAAGCGTGCCCGACACCTTTCACGCGCGCTTTGACGCCGCAAGCCGCACCTATCAGTACTGGATCTGCAACGACCGCGTCAGAAGCCCCGTGCTCGAAGGCCGTACGGGCTGGGTCTGGCGGCCGTGCGACGAGGCGCTCATGCACGCCGAGGCGCAGTGCCTTGTGGGCGAGCACGACTTCACGAGCTTTCGTGCGGCCGAGTGTCAGGCCGCAACTCCGGTGCGCACGATCGAAAAGATCTGCGTGGCGCGCTTCGGGCGCCTGATCGGCATTGAGATCACCGCCAACGCCTTTTTGCAGCACATGGTGCGCAACATCGTGGGGTCGCTTGTGTACGTCGGCATCGGCCGCGAGCGTCCCGGGTGGCTTGCGAATGTGCTCGAGGCGCGCGAGCGCGCGGCGGCCGCCCCCACGTTTGACCCGCATGGCCTGTATCTCGTGGGCGTGCGCTATCCGACGGCCGATGTCCCCGAGCGCGGCGCCGCGCCCTTTCTGGAGATCTAGTCCGCACTCCCGGTCGGGGCAATGTGCACGGGAAAAAGAGCGGCTCTATCGGCCTCATAGAAATGCGAATTTTTCTGCAACCAAAGGTTGCGGGCGGCGTTGCGACTTGAAGTCATTTTCCTATAATCGAAAGACATTCTCATTTTCCGTGACCGCCCGCTAGGGGTTTTTCGTGTGCTTCAAGAGTGCGCGCGATCGCGCACGAAAAAGAGGGCGTCAACCACCTGCCGCAAGGCTTTCCAAGGCCTGGGGCAGGGATTCGTTGACGCGTCTCTTTTTGAGCAAAGAGCCCCCGGTCGGCCGCCAGATTCTGGAGTTTTACTCATGTCCGACGTCATTCACGCCCCCGTCATCATCATCGGTTCCGGCCCTGCCGGCTATACGGCAGCCGTGTACGCCGCCCGCGCCAATCTCAAGCCCGTGCTCATCACGGGCATGGAGCAGGGCGGCCAGCTCATGACGACCACCGAGGTCGACAACTGGCCCGGCGCCGTCGAGGGCATCCAGGGGCCGCAGCTCATGCAGAACCTCCTTGAGCAGGCCGAGCGCTTTCAGACGAAGATCGTCTTTGACGTGATTCAGAAGGTGCACGTCGATGAAAAGCCGATGCGCCTTGAGGGCGACATGGGTGCCTACACGTGCGACGCGCTCATCATCGCCACCGGCGCCTCGGCCAAGTACCTCGGGCTTGAGAGCGAAACCCGCTACAAGGGCAAGGGCGTCTCGGGCTGTGCAACCTGCGACGGGTTCTTCTACCGCGGCAAGCCCGTGGCGGTCGTGGGCGGGGGCAACGCCGCCGTTGAAGAGGCGCTTTACCTCTCGCAGATCGCCTCGGTCGTGCACCTCGTGCACCGGCGCGATCAGTTCCGCGCCGAGCCCATCCTCGTCGACCGCCTGATGTCGGTTGTAAAGGAAGGCAAGATCGTTCTGCACACCCCCTACAACGTTGAAGAGGTTCTGGGCGACGACAAGGGCGTTACGGGCCTTTCGCTGCTTCATACCGACGGCGTCACCCGAGAGAAGCTCGATGTCGACGGCGTCTTCATCGCCATCGGCCACTCGCCCAACACCAAGGTCTTTGAGGGGGTGCTCGAACTTGATCACGGCTACATCGTGACCGACAAGGCAGGGCGCGCCGCAACCGCGACTTCGGTTCCGGGCGTCTTCGCCGCGGGCGACTGCGCCGATCAGATCTACCGTCAGGCGGTGACGAGCGCGGGCTCGGGCTGCATGGCGGCTCTTGACGCGCAGCGCTTCCTTGAAGAGAAGGCCGCACACTGATCGATACAGCCGCCAACGCCGCGCAAGCCGCTACAATGGCCGGCGCACGAGTGAAGGCTGCGCTTTGGATGCCCCGCTGAGGGATCCCGAAGCGCTTCACGACGCATGCAGCATCCTGACGAAAAAGGGACTGCATGCGTTTTCGCATTCCGAGGAAGAACATCAAATGAACGGATTTGACGCGCTGCGCCCGCTCGCAGCCCAGTTGAAGGAACAGGCGCGCGAGCGCCAGGCGCAGCAGGACAAGGAAGAAAAGGTGCAGGCAAAGATCGCCCGCGACACCGAGATGTTTCTTGAGACGATGAAAAAGACCGGCGTCAAGGCCGCCGCGGGCGTCAAGATCGCCCGTCACGTCGAGGAAAAGGACATCGACTTTGCACGGGCGATGAAAAAGGCCGGCGTCGAGCCCCTGGGCGCCGCTCCGCGTGCGCAGCACAAGAAGGCCGTGCGGCCCGAGCCGCGGCAGACCATTGCCGACAACGAGAGCGTGCTCGAGGAGAGCCTGTCGGACGAGCTTGACAGCATCGAGTTTCTCGAAAGCGAGGACGGCAAGAGCTTTCGTCGTCCCGAGGTGGGCCCCGACGTCCCGCGCGACCTGCGCCGCGGCCGCTGGAGCATCATGGGTCAGATTGATCTGCACGGCATGTTCGTTGAGGAAGCGCGCATTGCCGTGGCGGACTTTCTCAAGAAGTGCCAAGCCCACGAGTGGCTGTGCGTGCGCATCATCCACGGCAAGGGCAACAGCTCGCCCGACCGGCAGTCGGTGCTGCGCGAAAAGGTGCGCCGCTGGTTGAAGCAGCGCGACGAGGTGATCGCCTTCTGCGAGGCGCGTGAAAATGACGGGGGCTCCGGCGCAACCATCGTGCGGCTGCGGCCGCTCCCGAGGAAAAACTAAAACTCCCCTGATAAATCGCAAAAAATGCCGCAGACCACAAGAGGTGCTGCGGCTTTTTTGCGCGCGTTCTTCTGGCTGACTTTTCTAAACCTTCACGCAAACGCCGCCAGAAGGCGACGGCAGGCTTGAAGAAGCTCAAGCTCGCGATTTCCCATGCAGGCAAGCGTGATGTTGATCGGCGCTCCTGCCGTCGAAGTCGAAATTGGAACAGGAATCGTCGCCATCGCCACCCCCGCAAGCGTCATGAGGCCGTAGAGCGTCGTGAGTTTCGTGCGGCGCTTGACGCTCGTTGCGGCGTCGTCTTCAAGCTGCGCCCGCGCGCCCGGAAGCGTCGGAAAAACGAGAATGGGGAATGCTTCTCCCTCCTTGCCGGCCGAACCAGACGAAAGAAGGTGCGCAAAGTGCTCGGCCGTCGCCTTGCGAAGCTGACGTGCTTCGTCAATGCCTTCCTGCTGCAGCACGAAGCTTGCCGCCAGTTGATCGCTGGCTGCGGGCGAGAGCTTCGGGTGCAGGGTCTCGAGGACGTTTTCGAGCCGCGCGCAGACGGCACGCGCCCTCAACCGCTCGAAGGCATCAAAAACGCGCGAAAGATCCCCCGGCGCGGCATTGACGAACGCGGCGCGTCCGAAGGCAGCCTGCGCCTTTTGCAGCATCGGCTCAAAACCCGCAAAGGTCTGCGGGCCCAGAAAGGTGAGCAGATCCAAGGGAACGAGAAGCTGAATCCTCAACTCCTTGGCGTCCCCGTGCCTTACAAGCGTCTCGACGCCCGTCGACAGCGTCTCAATGCTGCTAGCAAGAACTGCGGGCGTCTCAAGATCGTCGCCTACCACGAACATGCCCTCGGTCGACACGCGTCCGGCAGAAAAACGCAGGGCCGCGACGGCGCACTGCGCGGCCGGCACGAGCGCAGAGCCCGCGCAGTCGCTTGCGAGCGCGAGCATCGATTCGCCCCCCGCAACGGCGCAGGCCGCGCCCCCGGCGGCTCCTGATAGGGAAAGCCTCGCATCAAGGGGATTTTTGGGCGCGCGAAAGTGGGCGTTCTCCTCCACATCGGTAAGCCCCAGCTCGCCGCAGACGGTCTTGCCCATCACGCGTGCGCCTGCAGATTCAAGCGCCGCAACGCAGGGGGCAGCCTTCATCTTCACGCCCGAGGCCGCCAGAAGCGCGGCGTTGCCGCAGCTCGTCGGAAACCCCGCCGCGTCGATCGTGTCGGACACGGCCAAGGAAGGTCCGGCCAAGTCTTCGCAAGCCGCTCTGTTTTCCATGGCCGGGCTTGACGCACCGACCTTGCCGCAGGGGCTATGCGGATAGGGAAGCCAGGCCCCGGAGGCGGACTTGCGTACGTCGCTATCGGACGAATCGTGAGAGGAGGAAAGACTTGAATTCGACATGGGTGCCTGCGAAGGGAAAAAAGCCAAAAGGGAGGGTCGGGAAAAGACTGTAGAAAGCCCGAAAAACGCGTCCGAAACCGCTCGAAAAAGCCCGAAAATACAGCACAATCAAGCCCTGATGCGGCTTTTCGAAAGGTCGCGTGATAACATCACGAAAGCTGCCTTGCGACGGGCGGCCGGAACTGCTGCCGCGACGAACTGTTGAGGGGCGCCAGGCGATCATAAGCGCTTTGGTGCGTCCATGAACGGCTCGGTCGTCGAAAGCGCAGTGCCGGTTCACGCGCCCGCTCGACTCGGGGCGGCGCCTAGGCTGAAAAGAGCTCCCGGGGGAGAAAGGCGGGGGCTGGCTTTTCAGTTCCACCAAATTGGACGGCGATCCTTTCTAAGCACCTTACGATCCTCAATGCGCCGGACCGAACCTACAACAAAGGAAAGGCATCAAATGCAATTGAAGTCAATCGCCGCTCTTGCGGCCGTGATCGTCGCAACCGCTGGACTCACCGGCTGCGGGGACGACAACAAACCGGCCGCTTCGGCCACGGCTGCCAAGGCGCAGACCGAGGTGAGCACCGTGGGGCTCGTGCAGCTTGTGGAGCACCCGGCGCTTGATGAAGCCAACCGCGGCATCGTCGAAGCCGTCAAGGACCGCGGCCTGAAGGTTGAGTTCGACCAGCAGAACGCCCAGGCCGATCAGTCCAACCTCGGCAACATCGCGCACCGCTTCGTGACGCAGAAGTATCCGCTCATCTTCGCCATCGCGACGCCCGCCGCGCAGAGCGTCGCAAACGCCACCGACACGACGCCGATTGTCGCCACGGCCGTCACCGACTTCGTCGTTGCCAAGCTCGTCAAATCCAACGACAAGCCCGGCACCAACGTCACGGGGTCCTCCGACCTCAACCCGGTTGCCGCGCAGCTTGACCTCATCTTCAAGCTCGTGCCCAACGCCAAGACGATCGGCACGATCTACAACAGCTCGGAAATCAACTCGCAGTTTCAGATCAACATCCTCAAGGGTGAGCTGAAGAAGCGCAGCGTCAACTTCGTCGAGCTCACCGTCTCGTCTGTGAACGACGTGCAGCAGGTAGCCCAGAGCATGATCGGCAAGGTCGATGCGATCTATGTGCCGACCGACAACATCATCGCAAGCTCGATGCCGATCCTCACCAAGATCACGACTCCTGCCAAGATCCCCGTGATCACGGGCGAAGAGGGCATGCTCAAGGGCGGCGGCCTTGCGACGGTGGGCGTTGACTACTACAACCTCGGCCGCATCGCGGGCGAAATGGGCGCCGACATTCTCGAGGGCAAGGCCAAGCCCCAGGACATGGCGATCCGCTACCAGAGCTCGTTCAAGGCCAAGATCAACGCGACGGCCGCCAAGGACCTCGGCATCACGATCCCCGAGACGCTTGCCAAGGACGCGCAGATCGTCAACTACTAAACCCAAAGCCGCCCTTCCGCTGAAGAAGGGCGCAAGCACCCGGCCGCACCCGGCGCTTGATCATTTTCTTGATCACCCCCGGGCCGCGGCCTTTCAAGTACGGGCTGAATTCTTTTTCAAGAAGCGTCCGGCCTGTACCGAAGCAAGTCCACATCGATTCAACCATTCTTAAAAAGACGCCGCACGCTAGGAAATCATCCATTGCCCTTGAGCTTGGACGAACCTCGTCTTCGGGGCTTCCGATTTCCTTACCCAAAGCGCCGGCGCACCGTTTCCTATGATTGACATTCTTGTCCCGACCATTGCGCAGGGACTGCTCTGGGCGCTCTTGGCGCTCGGCGTCTACATCACGTTTCGCGTCCTTGACATTGCCGACCTCTCGGTCGAAGGCTCCTTTCCGCTCGGCGCGGCCGTGGCCGCAAGCGCCCTCGTGGCGGGCTGGGGCATTGCCGCAGCCTTTGTTCTTGCGGCCATCGCCGGCGCTCTCGCGGGCGTCGTGACCGGTTTCCTGACGACGAAGCTCAAGATCCCCGCGCTTCTTGCCGGTATTCTCACCATGATCGGCCTTTATTCCGTGAACCTTCACGTGATGGGCAAGGCCAACGTGGCGCTGCTTCGCATCGACACGATCTTTTCCGTGACCGAAGGCTTTGGGCTTACGCCTGCGATGGCGCTTCTGGCCGTCGGCGTCGTCGCTGTTCTCATCGTGGGTCTTGTGATCTACTGGTTCTTCGGCACGGAGCTCGGCACGGCGATTCGCGCCACCGGCAGCAACGATCAGATGGCCCGCGCGCAGGGCGTCAACACGAGCCGCATGGTGGTGCTCGGCCTTTTGATCAGCAACGCGCTCGTGGCGCTTTCGGGCGCTCTTGTGGCGCAGTCAAACGGCTTTGCCGACGTCGGCATGGGTACCGGCACGATCGTGATCGGCCTTGCTTCCGTCATCATCGGCGAGGTCCTCTTTGGCACGCGGAGCTTTAAAAACTGCCTCATCTCCGTGATTCTGGGCTCGATCGTCTATCGCCTCGTGATTGCGATCGTGCTGCAGCTCGGCATGCCGCCCAACGATTTGAAGCTCTTTACGGCAATACTCGTCGCCGTGGCGCTCTCGATGCCCTTGATCCGCGAAAAGCTTCGCAGCCGCCGTGTGCACCATTGATCGACCGGAAAGTGGAGAAAAACGAAAAATGCTGATAGCCAAGAACGTGCACAAGACCTTCTTTCCGGGAAGCGTCAATGAAAAGAAGGCGCTGCAGGGCGTCGACCTCACCTTGAACGACGGCGACTTCGTCACCGTCATCGGCTCCAACGGCGCGGGCAAGTCGACCTTTTTGAACGCCATCGCGGGCGTCTTCCCGATCGATCAGGGCAGCATCGAGATCGACGGCATCGACATCACCGACATGCCCGAGCATGAACGCGCGCGCTACATCGGCCGCGTCTTCCAGGACCCGATGAAGGGAACGGCGGGCAACATGATGATCGAGGAAAACCTCGCCATGGCAAGCCGCCGCGGACAGCGCCAGGGCCTTGCCTGGAGCTCCAAGCCCGAGATGACGGCAAAGTTCCGTGAAATGTTGAAGGAACTTGACCTGGGCCTTGAAAACCGCATGACCGCCCACGTGGGGCTTTTGTCCGGCGGCCAGCGTCAGGCGGTGACGCTTCTGATGGCAACGCTCGTGCGCCCGCATCTGTTGTTGCTCGACGAGCACACCGCGGCGCTTGACCCCAAGACGGCCGAAAAGGTGTTGGCGTTGACCGTCAAGCTCGTTGAGACGAACAAGCTCACGACGCTCATGATCACGCACAACATGCGCGACGCGCTGCGCTTTGGAAACCGCCTCATCATGATGCACCAGGGCCGCGTCGTCGTGGACGTCGCAGGCGACGAGAAAAAGCACCTCACCGTGCCGGATCTCCTTGCGCTCTTTGAAAAGGGCGCGGGCGAAGTGAGCGACCAGATGGTGCTGCAGTAAAGCGCCCCGTCCGTTTCAACCCTTGACGAAAAAGCCTGCCTCGAGCATTGCGCCCGGGCAGGCTTTCTCAGTTTTAAGAAATGATGGCGCGGGCGGCCTGAAGCCGCAAACTCGCGCGCCCTCGATAGGCTAGAGAAGTTTCTTGGACTGCGCGGCGACGATGCCCGCAAGAGACCAGAAGACGACGGCAGCGGCCGTGAGCGCATAGCACAAGCCCCAGCTCTGCGTGCTCTCAAGCACAAGCCCGAAGACAAAGGGTCCGAACCCCGCGCCGATGTAGCCCAGCCCCTGGGAAAGGGCCGAGATGGCAAGCATTTCGCCCGTGCTCTGGGACTTTCGCGCCATCAGAAGAAGCGCTACGGAAAGCATGCATCCCTGGCTCACGCCCGCGGCGATGCAAGCCGGCAGCAGCCACAGGCCCCCCGCCATCCAGCCCGCGATGCCCGCAAGATAAAGAACGCCCAGGATCACGGCCGCAAGCGTCTCGCTTTTGACCGCGCGCATGAAGGCCGGGGTGAGAATCGAGGCGGGAAGGCCGCTTGCGAGAAACACGAAGAACCAGAAGCCCGCCTCGTCGTGCGCCATGCCGCCCGCGGTGAGAAAGGGCGCAAGCCAGGCGCCCACGGTGTAGACCAGAAGCGACTGCAGACCCATCACGAAGACGAGCGCCACGGCCGTGGGGCTCTTCAAAAGGCGCACAAAAGGCGTGCGCACCACGGCCTGCTTGGCCGGGGCTGCGGCTGAAGAACTGCCCGAGGCCGACGGGGCAAGAAGAATCCAGACGATCGCCGCGGCAAGCGCAGCCGCCGCCCAGAGAAACAGGGGCCCCTTGATCGATTCGGCAAACTGCACCAGAGGTGCGGACGTGAGCCCCCCGAAGGCTCCCGAGAGACCGATGAGTCCCGTATAGAGTCCCATCATCGAGGCCGTGCGTGCGCCGAACCAGTTTTTGATCGCCACCGGCATGATGACGTTTAAAAGCGCTATGCCCGCGCCCACGATGAGGCTTGCGACGAGAAAGAAGTTCCAGTTCGTCACCAGACGGGCCGCAGCGCCCGCAAAGAGAACGAGGAGCGCCGCAAGCACCGCGCCCTTGATGCCCAACCGCGCGCCCAGCCCCGCGGCAAAAAAGGAGAAGATGCCGAAGGCGGCAATCGGCAGCGCCGCGAGCGTTCCGTATTCGGGATACGTGATGCCGAAGGCTTTGACGATCGCGTCGGCCATGGGGCCGATGCAGGTGACGGGGCCGCGCAGGAGCATGGCCGTGAGGCTCACGGCAACGGCTGCGGCCAGAAGCGCACGGCCCGAGAGAATCGGTGCGGCGCTTGGTGCTGACGAGGGTTGGGACATGGGGTGTGGTGACGATGTGTATGAACGAAAGCTGCGAAAGGTCCTGCTTCAATAGTGAATCTTTCAGGTCTTGCGGGCCTGACAAGCCTTGCTGCAGGCCTTGGCGGCAACGCACGAGATTGTAGCCTTCCTGCGCCGCGGGGCTCTCGGGGATCGAAGAGCGCCCCCCTCAGCCGTCCCTTCAGTCACCCCTTTAGTCTCTGATCCCGGCGATGATTTCCTCAAGCCGCGCGGCAATATCAAGTGCCAGCCGGTCCTCAAACCGCCGGCAGCCGACGGTGATGCCCAGCATGGCGCGGTTGCTGCGTTGCGCGAGCGGCAGCGCCACGTAGGGAGCCCCCGCGATCGCCCACCAGGAAAGAAAACCGAGGCTTACGACGCCTCGCGCGCGGTGCGTTTTGAGAAGGCACTCGATGACGCCGCGGGCGTTTTCGGTCCCTGTTTGAAGCGCGTCGCGGTAAGCGGCATTGTTGAGGTCGGGATCAAAGAGAAGGGCATCGGTGAGGCGGTCAATCCCAAACGGATGCCGTTCCCGACGCCGTTCATAAACCTCGACCAACTCCCGAAACGTCTTCGGAGCACTCTGACATCCGTACTTTGCAAGGTACCGGTCAAAGTCGCCTTGAATTTCGGTCGACGTGATTTCTTTGTAATGGGTTTCGATCTCGGGAGCGGGCGCCTCCACGATGTCGATGCCCTGCGGCCTGGCTGCAGCGATCAATTGTGAGAGCGCCTTGTGCTCCTCATCGTCAAAGACGCGTCCCTGCGGCACGGCAAGCGCAAGGCGAATGCGCGAGCGCCCGCCTCCCAAGTCCGTGTAAAAGTCAGAGTTCCCGGAGCCATGCGGATAGCGAAGCGTTGCGGGATCGTTTTCATCGGGGCCGGCCAAGGCCTCAAGGAGTCGGGCGGCCTCTCTTACGTCGGAGGCGATCGCGCCCGGAGTGTCGAACGTGTGCGCAAGCGGAACGACGCCTTCTCTTGAGATCAGCCCCACGGTGGGCTTGACGCCCACGACGCCGCAGGCCAGGGCCGGAATCACGATGCTGCCGTTGGTTTCGGTGCCCACTGCCGCATGGCAGAGCCCCGCGGCAACGGCAATGGCCGAGCCCGAGCTTGAACCGCCCGGCGACAGGGCGGGGTCAATCGGGTTGACGCCCTGGCCGCCCAATTCGGAATAGCCGGGCGGCATCGTCGTGCTCACAAAGCCGGCCAGTTCACTCATTGATGTCTTTCCGAAGGGAACGGCGCCGTGCTTGCGCAGCTGACGGATGCAGAAGGCATCAACGCCCCTGAGTTCCTTCAGGGCAAAGCTGCCGGCAGTGACCCTGAAGCCCGAAACACCGATGTTGTCCTTGATCAGGACGGGCCAGCGGCAGTCTTGAGCCGGCGCCTGCCATTGGCTGACGGCGTGGATTTGGTCGTTGAGCGCACGGATGCGGCTGCCGATGACGGCGGGACTGGGCAGCGAGTCCTTGTACAGAAGTTGCATGGAGAGCTCCGTTGCGGATTGCGTCGGCTGATTTCCTGCGGGCTGATGGTGAGAATACGCGCACAGGTCGGGGGAGAAGGTCGATCCGTTGCCTGACTGCGACGGGGGAGGGGCTGATCGGCCGCCAGGCAGGGGATTCAGCGCAAGTTTTGTTGTGAAGCAATTCTGCGCCTGAGGTCAATGGATATTTGTCCAATGGATATTTGTCCCAAGCATTTTTTTGCCAAAAGTTCGCGCAGGAATAATGCGGGCAAGTCGAAAGAATTAGTTTCTGGAGACTGAGATAACCCAATCGATCTAAGGAGTGGACAATGTCCAGAAACACAGCTGACTTCCAGATGTCCCGCCGCACCCTGCTCAAGGCCGGCGGGGCTTCCATGGCAAGTGCGAGCCCTCTTGTCGGGGTAACCTCTGCTCTCTGGCCGAGTCAGGCACAACTCAAGGAGCTTGAAGCCCAGGGATGGAGCCGCTATCCGATGGCCTGCTGCATGTGCGGCGCATTCTGCGGCTTGGTGGCCATGCGAAAGCAGGGAGAACCGTTGTCTGAAAAGACGGTTCGCGTATTTCCCAATCCCGATCATCCGCAACGAGGCTACTGCGGCCGTGCCGCCGCAACGATGTGGATTTGGAACCACCCGCTTCGTCTGCGCAAGCCGTTGAAGCGCGTCGGCGCACGAGGCGAAGGAAAATTCGAAGAAGTCACGTGGGACGAAGCGCTTGACGCCATTGCCGCACGGCTCAAAGGCATTGTCGAAAAATACGGTGAACAGAGCGTCGTGGCAACGAGCCATGCCTTCAGCGGCTTCAGCAAATGGCTTACGGCTCCTCTGGGATCGCCGAACAACATCGGACACAGCTCGACGTGCAATGCCGCAGGCATCGGTGCGCGCGACTGGGTTTTCGGCAAGAGTTTTTCCGGTGCAGGAAAAATGGAGCCCGATTATGCGCATCTGCGGTACCTCATCCTCATCGGCCGTTCGATGGGAAGTTCCATGGGGGCGCTCCATACCCTCAATATTGCCCGTGAACGCGGCGCCAAGGTCATTGCCGTGGATCCCCGCATGCCCGACATCGCCTACGGCGACGCGCATTGGGTGCCGATCCGCCCCGGACAGGACGGCGCATTCGCGCTCTCGCTCATCCATGTGATGATCACGGAAAAGCTCGCCGACTTTGAGTTCCTTGCTCGTCACACCAACGCTGCCTATCTCATCAAGAGCAACGGCGAACCGTTGACCGAGGCCGACATGCGGCAGGCTGGCAGCAAGTCGCTTTATGCCGTGCATGACCTCAAGCGCAACGCGATCGTCTATCAGGGTGTTCGCCGTAATGAAAAGGGGGCGGCAATCGGCTTCATCGAGTTGACCGACACTGTTGCCAACCTTCATTTCGAAGGTGATGTGACGCTTGCCGGCGGGCGAAGCGAACATGTCACGACCGCCTACAACCTTCTTGAAAAGGAAGCCTCGGCCTTTGCTCCGGCACAGGCATCCAAGATCTGCGGCGTACCGGCTGACGACATTGTGCGCATTGCGCGCGATTTCGCGAACTTCAAGGGCGTGATCGACGACGGCTGGTATACGGCAAAGAACGGCAACGACATCAACAACTATCGTCTGTTCAATATTCTCAACGCGTTCAACGGAAACATCGACAAGGAAGGCGGTCTGGTCGTGACGGCAAGCGCCGGCTTCAAGCGTCCGAGTGTTTCCGACGGCAAGGGGCCCAACGGCGAGACTTGGGAAATGGCCAAGGCAAAGCGCATCGACAAGATCGTGACGCCGGAAACGCAGGGCAATCTCTGGGTCGCTCTTGAGGCCATGCTCACCGGCAAGCCTTATCCGGTTCGCGCCCTCTTTACCGTCGGTTCGACGCTCTTTCACCGCGAGTCCGATGCAGCGCGGTTGCAGAAGGCGCTTGAAAGCCTTGATCTGTTCGTCGTTCAGGACGTCCTGCCGCATGAACTCGTCGACTACGCTGACTACGTATTGCCCGCAACCTTTTATGCCGAGCGCAGGGAAACCGGTCCCGTGCACTGGGCGCTCGACGGTTCGGCTCACACTTCGCAGGCTGCGCTGACGCCGCCCGAAGGCTGTCAGGCTCGTCACGACGTCTGGACCCTGTTGGAAATCCTCCGGCGCGCCTATCCGGATCGAGCCGCTCGCGTGGGCTACAAGGAGTGCAAAACGGCCGAAGAGTTTGATGCATGGTGGAATGCGCTCGACGATCGCGGCATCGAAGCGTTCATCGCAGCCAATGAAAAGAAAAAGCCCGGTTCCGGTGAAAAGATCCGCAGGGATTTCAAGGAACGCGGCTGGACGACCGTTACGAAGAAGGTTTACGGCGAATATCCCTACAAGAAGCCCTTTGCCACGCCGACGGGCAAGGTGGAAATCTATGGGTTCAAGTCCTTCTCCAAGCCCGGCTACGAGAAGATTCCGGCTCAGTGCCAGTATCAGAAGGTACCCGCATACACGGCCCCCAAGCCCAATTCCAACGAGTTCGTGCTTGTCTCCGGCAAGAACTGCACCTCGTGCTCGGGACTGGCCATGTTTGCGGCGACCACGCGCTTCTTAGGCGATCGCACGTTGTGGATGAATCCGCTTGATGCGCATCGTCTGGGCATCGAAAACAAGTCCTTCGTCATGATTGAGGGCGTGGACCGCGACTATCACGCGAAGGTTCAGGTGACGGTGACCAAGAAGGTGATTGCCGGCAGCGTCTTTGCCTTCGGCTTCTCGGGCGGCGTTCGCACCAAGACTCTGGTCAATGATCCTCGCTTTGAATTCGTCAAGGAAGGAATCAATGCGCATTGGTTTACGACCGGCTATGCCGAACCGCTTTCCGGTGCTCTTTCCAATAACGCGTGTGTACGCGTCACTCCCATCAAAGGCTGAAGAAAATGACGACAAAAACAAAACAGCTCGCGCATTTGTTCGACGCTACGCAATGCATCCACTGCGGAGCCTGCTCGGCGGCGTGCGCGCAGACCAACTATCCGGAACTTATCAACGAGTACAACGAGGGTTGGCAGACGATTTTCTGCAACATCCGCAGCGTCAAGACCGAAAAGACCCGCCCGCTGCAGATTCTCGTGCAATGCCAGCATTGTGAAAATGCGCCCTGCGTGCATACGTGTCCGTTCGGGGCCAACTACTACGATGAGAACGGACTGGTTCGCAATGATCCGAGCAAGTGCATCGGATGCAACTACTGCATCGCATCCTGCCCGTACGATGCGCGCTGGACGCACCCGATCACGGGACTGCCCACCAAATGCATGGGTGAAGGTTGTCTTGAGCTCGTCGCGCACGGCCAGCTGCCTGCCTGCGTGGCGGCTTGTCCGGCACAGGCGCGTCTGTTCGGCGATACGACCGATCCGCAGTCGGCCATTTCCAAAAAAATTCGTGATTCGAAGACGCAGCGCCTTCTCGAAGGCCGTGGTACGGAACCCAACTTTTACGTGGTGGTGCAGAAATGATTGATCTCAGTGACTTTACTGCTCAGGTTCATGTGGCCCACTGGGGCTGGACGATCGCCTTCTTTCTCTGGTTCGTCGGCCTTTCAGGCATGGGAATGTTTTTCAACAACTGGGTGCGTGAGAAGGCTCTCGTCTACGTCTGCACGTTTGCGAGCTTCGCGGGAACGCTGCTTGTCATGAGCCATCTGACGCGCATTCTCAACCTGCCGTTTGCCGCCATCAATGCCCTGATGGATTTGTCCTTCAATCTGGGCAGCTGGATGTTCATCGGCATCTGCCTGCTGGTGCTGCAGTGCGTCGGAACGTTGTTTTACTCGCTGGTGTTTGCAGGCGTGATCTTCAAGGCAGAGCGTTATCGCCGCATCATTGAAAGCAACTTCTTTAACCGCGCGCTGGCTGCGCTGGGCGTGGCTGCGACGATCTACTCGGGCTTCCTGCTCACGCAGGCCGTGGGTGTGACGCTCTGGAACACGGCGCTACTGCCGCTGCTGTGGATCATGTCGGGCATGGCCAGCTCGATCGGCTGCATTGAACTGCTGATGGTGAGCGGTCGTCTGCCCAAGGCAAAGGTGTTCTGGAGCCGCCGCACGGCGCTGTGGGTGGAGGTTGCCGAGCTTTTCACGATCTTTGCCTTCGTGCATGTGGCCGCAAGTTCCTCCTCATCGGCAGCACGTGCCGGTGCCCAGGCGCTTGTTTCGGGCGAGCAGTCGATCATGTTCTGGCTGGGAGTGATTGTCTTCGGTTCAATCATTCCGCTGGCGATCAACCTGCTCGTGCGCAATCACAAGGCGCTTGCCGTGAGTGCGGTTCTGGGGGTGATCGGGGCGCTCTTCCTGCGTGCCAGCGTACTTTTCGCCGGCTACTATGAGCCGACGCTCTTTTAGGCAAAGAGCAGAAAAGGAAAATCAAGCCGGGTGATTTTCTAAAATCAGGGGCGTTGCCGTGGCTTTGCCAAAAGCCAGGGCAACGCCCTTGGTCGTTGGCATCAACAGGTTTTGCACCGCAATGCTCGAGCCGGCCGTCAACTGATTCTGGAAGCGTTCGTGTCCATCAAGCGATTCATACACTCACTTGCAGTGCTGCTGCTGGCTCTGAGTCTGCCCATGCCGGCACTTTGTTCTGAACAAGGCAGTCAGCCTCCGGTACGTCTGGCCATCGTCAATACCTACGGGCGTACCCTGATGCTGAACTACTACTCGGAGACAATCGAAGTGATCCGTCGGGAAGTCAGCCCCCGGAAGCTGACGATTGACTGGTATTCGCCGCACAAGTTTCTTGACGCTGCGGCAGCTGGTGCCTTTGACATTGCCATTGCCTCAAGCGGACTGTCGCATGTCATGGCGGATCGAAATGCCAGTACGCTGCTGTTGTCCTCCGTTCGGGAGGCTGCTGCGGATCCGCTGCATGCCAACGGGGCGGTGATCGTCGTGCGGGCCGATCGCGAGGATCTCAATTCGTTCAATGATCTCCGGGGCAAGACGCTAGCCATCATGAGCAAAACGGCTTTTGCCGGCTGGCAGGTGCCCGCTGCCGAATTCATACGTCGCGGAATTGACGTCCAGCATTTTTTCGGGGAAATCGTCAAGGCCGGTGCGCCCATGACCAACGTGCTTGAATTCGTTCGAGACCGGCGCGTGGATGCGGGATTTCTCGCCACCTGCATGCTTGAGGATCTCGATGCGATCGGGCTGATTGACAAAAACGACTACAAGGTGCTCAATGCCCGTCCGAGATCCATCGGTTCGCCCTTTGGGTGTACGACGTCGACGGAACTCTATGCAAGCTGGACGTTTTCCGTCATGCCGAGCCTGTCGAATGCGTTGGCCGAACGAATCGCCCGGGCGCTTCTTCGGCTTGAAACGAAGGGGATGAGCAGCCGCTGGACGATTAATCTCGACAGCCGTGGTCCCAAAAAAGTCTTTCGACAGCTGCATCTGCCGTTTCATGAAACTTATGGTCTGAAGGATTTTTTGTATGAAAATCGACGTTGGGTGATCGCGGTGCTCTCGGCATTTGCCCTGGTTCTGGCCAATGTTGCCCTTCTGATGCTTGCCCTGCGGATCCGTACGCGACAGAAGGAAAGGGCAATCGAAGAAAAATACCAGGCGCAGTGGGTGGCCCAGCAGTATCAGCTCAAGCTTGAGTCGCTGGAAAAAAGCCGCAAGATCGGAACGCTTTCAAGTCTGGCCGCTCATGAACTCAGGCAGCCGTTGGCTGTGATCAACAACTATGCCGGCACGCTCAGGCGAAAATTGCAGAAAGCGGACGTGCCCCATGACATGATGCTCAAGGCGGTGAGCGAAATCGAAGCGTCGGGCCTAAAGGCGGCGGAAATCGTCGACCATGTTCGGCTGTATGCCAGCGGCCGTCGCGCGGAATACAAACGCGTTGATCTTGCGCAGGTTTTGCAAAAAGTCGCGGCCGGCCGGTTCGGTGATGCCGTCTGCATTAAGATGCATGCGCCCGAGTCGGTTTTTGTCATGGGCGACGGGATGGAACTTGAGCTCATGGTTCTTAATCTCGTGAAGAACGCGTGTGCGAGCGTGCGCAAGGTTGCTGAGCCTCAGGTCAACGTCACGCTTGCGCATGATGAGAGATTTGCCACCATCACCGTGACTGACAACGGTCCTTCCCTGACTCAGGCCGCGTTTGAAAGCATCGGCAAGAACTTCTACACGACAAAATCCGACGGACTCGGGCTGGGCATACAGTTGGTGCGATCGATGGCTGAAAGCCACGGCGGCGCATTGATTCTCGAACGAAGCAACAGCGGCGGCCTGAAGGCCGTCATTCGCCTGCCTTTGGATGAAACGGAGAGCAAATGATTCAAACCGAAATCCCCATCATTCGCGTCATTGATGATGACGAGCAGGTTCGAGCCTCGCTGCAGTTTGCACTTGAGGTCGAAGGGTGGCAGACGACGGGGTACGCCAGCGCACTGGAGTTTTTGAGCAAAAACAACCCCCATCAGGCGGGCTGCGTGGTATGCGACATCCGCATGCCCGGCATGAGCGGGCTTGAATTGCAAAGAGAACTGCAGCGGTGCGGCAATACGCTTCCGCTTGTGTTCGTGTCGGCGCACGGCGACATCGAAATGGCGGTCAAGGCAGTCAAGGACGGTGCCTTTGATTTTCTCCCCAAACCTGTCAAGATCGACAAGCTGATCGATGTCGTCAGATTGGCGCTTGAGCGAGATCAGGAGACAAGGCGAGAGAACGAGAAAATCCGTCATGCCGTTGCCGTCTACGAACAACTGAGCACTCGGGAAAAGCAAGTTATGGAAGGCGTCGCCGACGGGCTGCTCAACAAACAGATCGCTTTTAATCTTGAAATCACTGAAAAGACGGTGATTGCGCACCGCAGCTCGTTGCGACGAAAACTTGGCCTGCGTACCAGCCCGGAGCTCACGCGTTTTCTGATGCTCGTGCGCAAGCATCCGAAATACAAGTGCTAGGAAAAAAAACGAGTCCTTGCAAGAAAATTCATGCGTGAGTTTTCTACCACGTTTTCCTGAAATAACGACGAGTTTTGGAAATTCGGCAAAAACGCAAAGGAAAATCGTGATGTCGTTAATGCGCAACAAAAAAGGGTCTTGTTCTGCACTGAGCCTGGCGAGGAAACTGCAGGAAAGGCGTCTTGACAAATGCTTTGCAATGAAGCGTTTGAGAGGCGGTTCATTAAGGTGATGCGCCTATGGTGTGTGATCAGGATCAATTCATAAGAGTTTTTTTGTAGACGATTACATACACGTTGCCTCGGCGTGGTAGTGTCCTAAATGTTTCGGCCGCGCAGGCTTTCCACAGAAAACTTCTCAATTTGAGAGTTTTTCGCACGACGGAGAACGCACGGCCGCTCGAAGAAGGCTTGGACTGATGTTTGCCTCCGGTTTTTTTGGAAGTCCCTGATCAGGATTTGCAAGTGCTTCGGGTGAACATGAAGCAAGGCCGCTTTCGGGGTTTACGATCTTTCTATCGAGCACTCGGGCTCGCGACACAGACCGCATCCATTTTTTCTCGAGTTTCCATTGACGGCGCCATGAGGTGTCTGTCGAAGCTTCCTGATTTTCAACCGATGTCCGTTGTGTGCGCCGGTGCCATGATATGTGCGGACCCGCATCGAACCGTGCGGGACTTCGAAACAAACCCAGGGAGACGCCATGGATCTCGTCAAGAATTTCAAGTTGCATGTGCTGGCGCTGGTGATCGTCATCATCGCCGAGATGATCGGCGTGGTGCGGATCGGCCTCATCATGTTTCTGCCGCTTTTCTACGCCCTAGTGATCGGCGGCATCATCAGCTACCCCTCGTTCAAATTCATGAAACTGCCCGAGATGGAGCGCGCCTCGCGCATCCTGACGGTGGGCATGCTGGTGCTCGTCACCAAGATCGGCCTCGGCATCGGGCCCAATCTCGAGATGCTCTCGCACTCGTCGCTTGCGCTGCTCGTGCAGGAATTCGGTCACTTCTTCGGGACGCTCGTCTTCGGTCTGCCGGTCGCGTTCCTCGTCGGCATGAAGCGCGAGGCGATCGGTGCGTGCTACTCGATCGACCGCGAGCCCAACATCGCCATCATTGCCGAGCGCTACGGGCTTGATTCCGCCGAAGGTCGCGGCGTGATGGGCATGTACATCTGCGGCACCGTGTTCGGCGCCCTGTGGGTCTCGATTCTGGCGGGCGTCATTGCGCAGCTCGGAATCTTTCATCCGCATTCGCTCGCCATGGGAGCGGGCATCGGCAGCGCCTCAATGATGGCGGCTTCGACCGCCTCGATTGTCGCCACGCATCCCGAATGGGCCGAGACCGTGCAGGCTTATGCCGCGGCGGCCAACCTTCTTACCTCGGTGCTCGGCATCTACTTTGCACTTTTTGTTTCGCTTCCCGTGACGATCAAGGTCTACGACTGGCTTGATCGGTTCCGCAGCAAGAAGAAGGCGGCTTAGAAAAGCCCGGACGTCGAAGTCCCGGCAGAAAATTCACGCTGCGTTTGAAGAAAAACAATGATCAACGGTTAGAAGGAATAAAAAGTCATGCTGATGCAGATTTTCAACAAAATGAAGGACATGGTGTTCATCCTCCTGGTGACGGGGTTCTTCAGCTGGATAGCGAACATCATCAACATCAACCCGCCGCTGGCCTCGAGCGCCATCGGCTGCTTCGTGCTCGTCGTGCTCGCCTCGATCGGCATCTTCATCTCGATGCTGCCGGTCTTCAACAAGCTCCCGATGGTCTTCTGGGTGTCGATCATCGCGGTGGTGGTCTCGGTCCCCGGCTTCCCGGGCGGCGAATTCATCATGACGCACACCAACAACGTGAGCTTTCTCGCGCTGACGACGCCGCTTCTGGCCTACGCAGGCCTTTCGGTCGGCAAGGACATGGAGGCCTTCAAGCGCCTGTCCTGGCGCATCGTGCCGGTCGCGCTTGCCGTGGCCGCGGGCAGCTTCGTGTGCGCGACCGTGCTTGCGGAAATCATGCTCGGTCTTGAAGGCGTCTTCTAGGAAAACGCATACCGACCCGAGGCTTCGGGAAAAAACGGCGTTCGTCTCGAGGCGAGGAAGGACTCGAATGCGGGCGCTTTTTTTCCTCCAACCGCCATGCGGAGTAATCTTTCGTCATTCGAGGATCGCCCGTGTCTTCCCGTTGCTCGAGAAGCATTCGCAGGGAAGCCGACGGACGGTCCTTCTTCATTTACCATCAACACTTAAGAACGGACACTCTCAACCATGACCAAGGAAGAGCTTAAGCAGCGTGTCTGCGAGGCGATCCGCAAGCGCCGCGCCGACATTGAAGGGATTGCCCAGAACATCTTCTCCGAGCCCGAACTGGGGTTCAAGGAGCAGAAGACGAGCAAGAAGGTGCAGAAGGCCTTTGAAGCGATGGGACTCACGTGCGAAACGGGCTGGGGCATCACCGGCGTCAAGACCCGCGTCAAGGGCAGAAAGAGCCTCAAGACCGTGGCGCTTTTGGGCGAACTTGACGCCATCGTCTGCCGCGAGCACCCGCACGCCGATCCGGTGACGGGCGCCGCGCATTGCTGCGGGCACCACATCCAGATCGCCAACCTCCTTGCCGTGGCCTGGGCCTTCAAGGACGCGGGCATCATGAACGAGTTGGACGGCGACGTCGTCTTCTTTGCCGTGCCGGCCGAAGAGTATGTTGAAATCGACTACCGCAACAAGCTGCGCGAAGCAGGCAAATTGCGCTACTTGGGCGGCAAGCAGCAGTTGATTGCCGAAGGGGCGTTCGACGACGTCGACATGGCCATGCAGATGCACGCACAGGTGACCAAGAACCCCGAGGGCCACTACGACGTGGGCGCAAGCTGCAACGGCTTCATCGGCAAGTTGATCGAGTACCGCGGCCGCGCCGCGCACGCCGCAGGCGCCCCCGACAAGGGCATCAATGCTCTGAACGCCGCCATGCTCGGCGTCATGGGCGTCAACGCCATCCGCGAGCGCTTCCGTGAGGACGACTACGTGCGCTTTCACCCGATCATCAATTCGGGCGGCGACCTCGTGAACGTCATTCCCGACAACGTGACGATGGAAAGCTACACGCGCGCGGCCAACGTCGAGGCGCTTGCGGGCTACAACAAGGACATCAACCGCGCCCTGCGCGCCGGTGCCGACGCCGTGGGTGCAACCTGCACGATCAAGGATTTGCCGGGGTATCTGCCGCTGCGTCCGGACGAGGACATGCGCAACGTCCTGCGCGCCAACGCCGAAAAGCTCTTTGGCGCCGAGAACGTGTCGGTCTCCCCGCACAACGCGGGCAGCACCGAAATGGGCGACGTCTCGCACCTCATGCCCGTCGTGCATCCGTGGGTGGGCTGCGTCAAGGGGATTCTGCACGGTGCGAACTTTGAGATGAGCAACGCCGACGTTGCCTTCGAAAAGTCCCCCGAGGTGCTCGCGATGACGATCATCGATCTGCTCTATGACGACGCTGCTGAGGCGCGCCGCATCTGCGAGAACTTCAAGCCCGTTCTGACGCGCGAGACCTACTGCCAGTTCCTCGACGACATTGCCGCCGGCAAGTAGTTGGCAACGCAACCGCTGAAAGCCTTTGGGTTTGACGCGCAGCGAACGCAAAGCGCCGCCATCTGCGGTTTCTCTCTTGATAGGGGAGAGCCGCAGCGGGCGGCGTTTTTGTTGGGTGAAAAGCCCGAGTTTGAAGAATCAATGCGGGCCGACCGAAAGCATCCGGGACAGCCGGTGGCCAGAATTTCGCCCGCTGCGGCATACTGACTGGACACCTTTGTTGGGAGGACAACATGTTGGAATATCGCGTCGGACGACTGGGCTGGAAGCTTGCCGCCCGGCTTGGCGTTGCGCTCAAGGCAAACGTTTCCGTCGTCTATGACCACGAGAGCAATACGCTCGTGGCCGCGTGCAGCGACTTTGCGCCGTACCTCGAAATCGTCACCGAGGGAAGAACCTTTGAGGAACTCACCGACAAGCTCAACGACTGCTTTGAGACGGCGCTCGAGGAGGCGCTCCGTCGCCCCGATAAAGCCCCGCGCGTGACATCCTCAATGACCTTGGTTGAGGCGTTTTAGTGCCAGCGGTGACGCAGGCGGCCCCATAAACAAAAAGGCCCCCGACGTAAAAATCAGGAGCCTGTCGGCGCGGGTGCGGAAGGTGAAGCAGAGCCCGCATCCAGAACGCATAAAGAAGAAGGGCTTCCACTTTTCATGGAAGCCCTTCCGGAATAGGGGTGGTGCGCCAGGTAGGATTCGAACCCGCGACCCCCTGGTTCGTAGCCAGGTACTCTATCCAACTGAGCTACTGGCGCACTCATCTAACGAGAATGAAATTATATGTGAGCTATTTTCCCTTTGCAAGTCCCCGTGCATAAAAACCGTGAAGATCAGGGTAAGTACCTACATCTGGACAGTTTTTGCGATTTCGATGGCGCGGTCGCGCACGGGACTCGGCTTGTCCTTGTCCCACACCATGGTGACCTCGATGCAGGGCTCGACGTCGGTAAGCCGCAAGGCGACCACGGCCTCGGGCAGAAGCGTTGAGAAGTACTCCGGCACGAGCGCCACGCCTTGGCCGCAGCAAGCGTAGGCAATCTGCTGCATGGTCGAGGCGACCTCATGGCGCACGCGCGGAGAAAACCCGTGATCAAGGCAAAGCGCCACCAGTCGGTCGACGTAGCGAAGCGAAATATCTCGCCCGGGGAGCACCCAGTCCTCGCGCGCGAGCTCGGCCAACGCCACCGCCCCCTTGCTGCTCAAAGGGTGGTTTCTAGCGACGATCGCCACGGGCGACTCGCGTGCGAGCACGAGCTTGCCCCAGGCCGAGTGCTCGGGCTCGGGGATGTAGCCGATGGCTAGCGTCGAAGGGTTGGCCTTGAGTTCGTCTGCGATGTCGCCCGAGTCGATTTCCTTGGCAAAGATCGAGACGGCCGATTCGGCCGCCTGCAGTTTTTCGCGAAAGCGCGGCACCCAGCTCAGCATCGCCTCGTGCACCGATGCAACCGTGAGAAGTGCCCGGTGCCCGGACTGGATTTGCTTCACGGCGAACTCAAGCTCCTCGGCATGCGTCACAAAGCGCGTGATCTCGGGCATGAGCGACTCGCCCTCGAGCGTTGCCTTCACGCCCCGGGGGCTTCGCTCAAGGAGCTTCAACTTCAAACGAGCCTCGAGCTCATCGATCTGCGCCGTGAGCGGGGGCTGGGACATGTTGAGGCGCCGCGCGGCGTTTCTGAGGCTTTTTTCCTCCACCACCACGGCAAAGAGCAGCAGCTGCCGCAATAGTCGGTAGTCAAACCGCTTGAGCATAAGCAATAGTCCCTAAAAGGTATGTCATAGTGCTATAGAAATAGTAGCACTAAGATGTTTTGTTTTTCACTATATTTGCCGCCTACAAAAGCGCAGGCTGCTGCGCACCGAGGGTTGTTGAGGGAACAACCCGGGCGACGTTCTCGCCGCAATGTCCGTGTTGGAAGCATCGGTTGGGTTGGAGGGCGCGTCAGGTGTGGTGGGCGGCACTCACTTGCGTGGATGGTGAACAAAATGCAGAACTTCTGGATGTACCTTCTCGTCGTCGTTGTCACGTGCCTCACGCCCGGAGCGGGCGTGCTGATGACGCTCAACAATGCGCTGCGCTACGGGAAGGCCAACGCCTTCGTCTCGCCCCTGGGAAACGCCTTCGGGGGACTCACGATGGCGGTGATTTGCGCCACGGGCCTCGGGGCCCTCATTGCGGCTACGCCCGAACTTTTCATCGGGCTGCAGTTCTTCGGTGCGGCGATGCTGGTGTACTTTGGTCTCAGAAGCTGGCGCGCCAAGAGCCTTGATCTGAGCCGTCTTGCCTCGGGCAACGGCCGCCGTCCGCACTGCGAGCGCTCGATTTTCTGGAGCGCGGCGACGCTGCAGCTCACCAACCCGATGCTCTTGGTGTTTCTTCTGTCGCTCATGCCCCCGTTTCTTGACCCCGAGGCCGACTATGCAAGCTCCATGGCGATGCTCATTGCGGTCTTCGTTGTGATCTGCCTTGTCGTGCATCTGGGCTACAGCTACATCGCCTGCTGCGCGAGCCGCTACCTCAAGGGCGAGCGCTTCGGCTGGTGGATGAACCACGTGAGCGCCGTGCTCTTCTGGGTGATCGCAGCGGGCGTCGTGACCGAGCTCCTTGAAAAGATCTGATCGAAGGGGCTTTTCGGCAGTAGCCGATTGACCAACACCCAAACAACAAAAAGCCTGCGGGGTGAAAGTGCTCCGCAGGCTTTTTGACGTTGGCGGCGCGTCCCGCACGACGCAGGCATCAACGAGCAAAAAGGCCTATTTTTCAAGGCGCAAAAAAGGAGGAAGCCCCGTGAGGCGTTCCTCCTTTTTGCGCTTGAAGCGTCACTGATGAACGCTTCGATGGACGCTATGACGGCCGATTAAAGACCTGCCATCGCAAGACCCGACGTGATGCGCTCGAGCACCACGTTCTTGCCGAAGAGCTCAAGCGTCTTGTCGATCTGCGGCGTGCGGTCGGCGTTGCACACCAGAACGCGCAGCGGCGTCGCGACCGGTCCCATCTTGATGTTCATGGCTTCCATGACGCTCTTGATCGCCTCATAGATGCGGGGAGCGGTGAAGTCTTCGAGCGGCTCGACGGCGGCCACGAACGCCTTGATGGCGGCAAGGTTGTCGCCTTCAAGAGCGGCCTTCACCTTCTCGGCGTCGCGCTCCAAGGGCTTGTAGAAGAAAAGAGCCTGGTCGGCCAACGCTTCAAGCGTTGCCGAGCGCGACTTCAGAAGGCCGCAGACGCCCGCAAGATCGGGGCCGCCTTCAACCGTGCCGCCGCGCTTTTCAATGCGCGCACGCACGAGGTCGGCCAGACGCGCATCGTCGGCTTCCTTCATGTACTGCTGGTTGAGCCAGTCGAACTTCTTGAAGTCGATGCGTGCGGCTGCACGCGAGCAGTCGCTCAACTCAAAGACTTGGGCGAGTTCGTCGCGCGAGAACTTTTCCATGTTGCCGTGGCCCCAGCCGAGGCGGGCGAGGTAGTTGAAGACCGCCTCAGGCAGATAGCCCTTGGCTTCGTACTCCATCACCGACACCGATCCGTGGCGCTTGGAGAGCTTCTGGCCGTCGGGGCCGTTGATGAGCGGCAGGTGCGCAAAGACGGGCACCTCGGCGCCGAGCGCCTTGTAGAGGTTGATCTGGCGCGGGGTGTTGTTGATGTGATCGGCGCCGCGGATGACGTGGCTCACCTTCATGTCCCAGTCGTCGACCACCACGGCGAAGTTGTAGGTGGGGATGCCGTCGCGCATGATGATGAGGTCGTCCAACTCCTTGTTGGAGACCGTGATGGGCCCGTAGACCGCATCGTTCCAGGTCACGTCGCCGTCGTCCGGATTGCGGAAGCGGATGACGGGGGTGATGCCCTCGGGGATGGGCTTGCCCTGGCAGTTCTCAGGACGCCAGCGGCCGTCGTAGCGCGGCTTCAAACCGGCCTTGCGCTGCGCCTCGCGCATTTCCTCGAGCTCTTCGGGCGTGGCGTAGCACTTGTAGGCGCGGCCGTCGGCAAGCATCTGGTCAACGAGCTCGCGGTAGCGCTCGAGCCGATCCATCTGATAGATGGGACCTTCGTCGTAGTCGAGGTTGAGCCACTTCATGGAGTCCAGAATCACCTGAACGGCTTCCTGAGTGGAGCGCTTCTGGTCGGTGTCTTCGATGCGAAGCAGGAATTTGCCGCCGAGGTGGCGGGCGACGGCCCAGCAGTAGATGGCCGTGCGTGCGGTTCCCAAGTGCATCATGCCCGTGGGAGAGGGTGCAATACGCGTGCGGATTTCTTTCATGACAAGACTACCCCTCAAAGGGCGCGGGCTTGATTGCGGGGCCTTCTGCGGGGACTAGCGTGGGAAAAATAAAAAGCGTAGCTATTTTAAGGCATTGCGGGAGCGTGCGTGAGGGCGAGAGGGCCTGCCGCCCGGGCTGGCTTTGAGGAGAAAAGGCCCTCAGGAACGGGAAAAAAGGGGCGCAAGAAAGGACGAAAAAAGGACGAAAAAGGACAAAAAAGAACGCTTGGAGAGAGCCTCGCGCGGACGTCCGTCCGCGCGGAAGGCCTTTCCCTCATGCGTCCTTCAGAAATCGCTACCGGATCCCGGGCTTACCAGACCGGCACGACGCCTCCCTTGTAGGTGTCGAGCATGAACTTCTTCACCTTGTCGGTCTTGAGCGCCTTGACGAGCGCTTGGACGGCAGGCTTGTTTTCGTCGCCCTGGCGCGCGGCGACCACGACCGCATAGGGGCTGTCCTTGCTTTCAAGGTAGATCGAGTCCTTTACCGGATTGAGTCCGACGCCGATGGCGTAGTTGGAGTTGACCACGGCGAGATCGACGTCGTCGATCGTGCGCGGCACCTGCGCGGCTTCAACCTCGGTGAAACGGAGCCTTCTGGGGTTCTCGGCGATGTCAAGCACGGTGGCGGTGGCGCCCGCGCCGTCCTTCAACTTGATCAACCCCGCGCTTTGAAGAAGCAACAGCGCACGGCCGCCGTTTGCCGGGTCATTGGGAATCGTCACACGCGCACCCTTGGGGGTGTCCTTGATGTCCTTGATTTTCTTCGAGTAGGCGGCCATCGGAAGAATGTGAATGGGCGCCACGCTCGTGATTCTCAGACGGCGGGACTTCACCGCGTCGTCCAAAAAGGGCTTGTGCTGGTAGTAGTTGGCATCGACTTCGCCTGCGTCAAGCGCCATATTGGGGCTCACGAAATCGGAAAACTCCACGACCTTGAGGTCGTAGCCCTGGCTCTTCAAGTCTGGCGCAATGAGCCGCAGGATGTCGCCGTGCGGCACGGGGGTGGCGGCAACGGTCAGCGTTTCGGCCGAGGCAAGGCCGGCCGTCCCGATCAGAAGCGCAGCGGCTGCGCGCAGGATGAACTGTTTCATTCTTTGGTCTCCCAACATTCAGTTTTCGTTCGACAAGATCCGAGACGTCAGGCGCAGGACGGCGCCATGTGGTTTTTCGTTTCTCCGCTCAAGGTCCCGAGGGGGGGCGAAGGACTTCGATTTCGTCTCGAGTGCATCTGACTATACCGTCAGGCGAGACGCTTTTTGTCCCCCGAAAGGTGAAGAATTGACGTCTCAGACGGTTTTTTGACGAATTTCTGAGGTATTACGCGACCGCAGTCGGTCTCAGAAGAAACTCAGGCCAAAAGCAAACGCCCCGCGAAAGGTCTTGAACCTTCGGCGGGGCGTGCTCTGATTGACTGTCGGCTGACTTGCGTCAGCCGACTGCCTCAGGTCAGGCGCGTTCGAGCGATCAGCAGCGGCGGGCGAGCTCGGGCGCCTTGCCGATGTAGGTCGCAGGCGTCAGGGCGCGCAGGCGGTCCTTGGCCTCTTCGGGGATCTCAAGCGTCTCGACGAAGGCGTGGATCACCTCAGGCGTCATGTGACCCTTGCCGCGGGTGAGGGCCTTCAACTTCTCATAGGGCTTGGGGATGCCGTAGCGGCGCATCACGGTCTGGATGGCTTCGGCGAGCACTTCCCAGGAAGCGTCGAGGTCGGCCGCAACGGCCGCTTCGTTGAGCTCAAGCTTGCCCAGACCCTTTTCGAGCGAGGCGTAGGCCACGAAGCAGTAGCCGAAGGCCACGCCGAGGTTACGGAGCACCGTGGAGTCGGTGAGGTCGCGCTGCCAGCGGCTGATCGGGAGCTTCCCTGCAAGGAAGCCGAAGATCGCGTTGGCGAGCCCGAGGTTGCCCTCGGAGTTTTCAAAGTCGATCGGGTTCACCTTGTGCGGCATGGTGGAGCTGCCGACTTCGCCTTCCTTCAACTTCTGCTTGAAGAAGCCCAGAGAAATGTAGCCCCAGACGTCGCGGTCGAAGTCAATGAGGATCGTGTTGGCGCGCTCGATCTGATAAAAGAGCTCGGCCATGTAGTCGTGCGGCTCGATCTGGATCGTGTGCGTGTTGAAGGTAAGCCCCAGGTGCTCTTCGATCACGCGGCGGCTGTGCGCCTCCCAGTCGTAGTCGGGGTAGGCGATCAAGTGGGCGTTGAAGTTGCCCACGGCGCCGTTCATCTTGGCGTAGAACTTCACGGCCTTGATCGCATCGATCACGCGCGTCAGGCGCACCGCGACGTTGGCAAGCTCCTTGCCGACGGTCGTGGGGCTTGCGGTCTGGCCGTGCGTGCGCGAGAGCATCGAGACGTCGGCCCAGCGGTGCGCATAGGTGCGGATGTGGTCGCGGATCGCTTCAAGACGTTCCACGAGGGCCTTGCGGCCTGCGGTGAGCATCAGCGCGTGGCTCGTGTTGTTGATGTCTTCGCTCGTGCAGGCAAAGTGTACGAATTCGCTTGCCTTGGCAAGCTCGGGGTCGTGCGCGACCTGGGCCTTGATCCAGTACTCGACGGCCTTGACGTCGTGATTCGTAGTGGCCTCGATTTCCTTGATCTGCGCGCAGCTCTCTTCGGTGAAGTTGTCCGCGAGCGACCGCAAGAACGCCATGCCGTGTTCGCTGATGGGCTTGAGCTCGGCAAAGCCTGCGTGAGAAAGCGCAATGAGCCATTCGACTTCGACGCGCACGCGCGCGTTCATGAAGGCCGATTCGGAAAAAATGCCGCGAAGAATTTCGCACTTGCTCGCATAGCGACCGTCAAGGGGGCTGAGTGCGGTAAGAGAAGAAAGCGTCTGCATTGTGTGTCTAATGTGCGTGCCCGAACAAGGGGCGAAGATGAAGAAAAATCAAGAAATGTCGAGAAGGGGCGCTTGAAGGCAAGCGCAAAAGAGCGGGCGGAGATAAAAACGCACCAAATCACGAACCCGAAAGCGGCGTCCATAGGCATCCGTGCAAAAAGAACGAGAACGCGCGAGGGCAGAAAGAAAACGTTTTGTAAGAACCGCTGCGCTTGAAGCTTCGAAAACGACCGGTGCCGCGATTTTAGCAAAGTGCCGGCCTGCGGCCGAAAACCCGTGGACTGTGCCGGGACAGGATGGCTGATCGGTTGCGGGCCAACGTCCGGAGAAGACAAGAAAGGACGCAGGCTTAGAAAGGAGTGAAAAAAGGGGGGAGGAAGGAGTCGGAGTGAGGAGAAACGGCGTTGGGCCGGGCGCACGATTTTTTGTACGAAAGGAACGGTCAACCTACGTAACAAGATATTTCTAAAATCCCGTTTTGGAAATATTTCGACATAGTCGTTTGCGCTTGCCCTATCGAGCAAAATGGGGCGGATTTAGAGTGTCAACAACGAAAGGGAAATCATGAGAGACCAAAGAAAACCCCTTGATTTCAAAGCGATTTCCAACGTTTATCAAGATCACGATCCTTCCGGGGCGTTGAGCCCCATCGAAGGATTGACGCGAACAACGAGGAGCACCACTATGTTAGCCAAGACACTCTTTGCATCCGCTGCATCCGTTGCCGTTATCACGCTTGCCGCCGTCTCGCTTCCGGCTACGGCGCAGAAGGCTCCTGCCAACGCCCCCGCGGCCGCCGCGGCGCCGGCGCCGACGGTTGCCGACGAGATCATGAACGCCTACGAGGCGCTTGCCGCAGACCTTGCCTTGAACGACAAGCAGAAGACCGCCTATGACGCCTACGCCAAGGCCGTCGGCAAGGTCGTCGCCGAGCACGAGAAGTGGCACGAGAAGTTCGGCGTGCCGCCGCGCGGCGACCGTCAGGCCCACTTCAAGTACCGTGCCGAGCATGAGAAGTTCCGCGCCGGTCAGTACGAGTCGCTCGCAGCGGCCCGCGCCGAGCTCGTCAAGAATCTCACGGGCGATCAGATCGCACTGCTCGATGAGATGGAAGACGGCTACTACGGTCCCGGCATGCGCTTCGGTCGCGGTGCGGCCGGTCCCGGCCCGCGCTTTGGCCGCGGTCCTGGTCCCGATCCGCGCTTTGACGGCGGTCCCGCCCGTCCGCCCAAGCCCGGCAAGCATCACCGCTTCGACGGCTACGGTCCTGGGTACGGTCCCGGTTGCGGCTGGGGTCCCCGCGGCGGCTGGGGCCATGGCTGGGGTCACGGCTGGGGTCACGGCTGGGGCTACGGTCCCGGGTACGGTTCCGGCTACGGTCCGGGCTGCAACTGGAACGGCTGCCCGTGGCGTTGATTAAAGCCCGCGGCGTCAGGCCTTGACGCCGCAGTCTGACAAAGGGTCGGCAAGAGCCGGCGGTTCTCACCTAGGATGGTTTTCCTTGGTCGGAATCGCCGGCTTTTTTTGATTGGCGCTCGAGGCCTGCCGCCGTACAATCAATTGCAAGCGAAGGCATGTGAACAAGGGCTCGCAAAGCGCCTCACCTTACAAGGCATGTTCACATAAGCCAGGGACTTTCCTTTTTTTGACAGCGTTCTCCCATGAGAGCCGGCACCGACACCCGCACAGAGAGTCTATTTGACGACACGGCCCCGGCCAGCGCCGGGGTTGAGGCGCTTGCGCCCACGCACGCCATGCGCCGTCTTGGAGAAAAACTCCCGCGGTCGGTGTTTCTCGGTACCTCAAGCTGGAATTTCCCAGGATGGCGCGGCATCGTCTGGGCGCCGATGAGCGGCACGCGCACGCTCGCGCGCGAGGGTTTGACCGCCTACAGCCGCCATCCGATCTTTCGCACCACGGGTATCGACCGCGCCTACTACCGTCCCTTGAGCGCCGCGCAGTACCGCGACTTCGCGCGGCAGGTGCCCGAGGACTTCCGGTTTCTTGTCAAGGCTCCGCAGCGCGTCACCGACTACGCGATCCGAGACGATCGCGGCCGCGCCGTCGGCCGCAATCCCGATTACCTCAACACGCAGCTTCTCATCGACACCTTCGTGGGCCCGGTTCTTGAGGGTTTGGGCGAGAGAATCGGCGCGCTCGTGCTTGAGCTCTCGCCCATTCCGCGCGACGACCTCTCCGACATGAAAAAGAAGTACGCCCAGATCGAGCGCATCGCCGAGTTCTGCCGCGCATTGCCTGCCGGGATGCTTGCTCATGCGGGCAATCCTGTGGGTGCACGAGGGACTGATGGTGCGCAAGATGATGCTCAAAAAAGCGGGGAGGGCTCTCATTCCGGCGGCGGACTTCCCGGCGATGGCTGCCGGGATCGTCCCTTTTTTGCCATCGAGATGCGCACGAGAGCGCTTCTTACGCGCCGCTACCTCAACAGCATCCGCAGCGCCCCCGTGCGGCCCGTGGTGTCGCTGCACCCCTCGATGCCCACGGTGATGCGCCAGACCGAGATGCTGCGCTATCTCGACGCACCTGAGGTTGAAAGCGGCCCCTGGAGGCTCAAAGGCGACATCGTGATCCGCTGGTCGCTTGCGGCCAACGGGACGTATCAGGGATTAAGGCGCGACTGGCAGCCTTTTGATGCGATCCGCGAGCCCGATGTGGTGACGCGCGAGGGGATCGTGTGGCTTCTGGCGCTTGCGCAAAAAAGCGGCGTGCGCGCCTTTGCCGTTGCCAACAACAAGGCCGAGGGGTGCGCGCCGCTCACGATGCGCGCCATTGCAGAAAGCCTCACGGGCTACGATGTTGCCCGTGAGGAAGCGCGCGAGCGCACGATCCGCGCTTCGATCGCGGATCTGATGGGGTAGCTGAAAAAACCTTTGGTGCGCCGGCGGTTGGGGATGGACTTTCGATTTACTTTCCCGTCCAAACCGAAAGCGGCGGCTCGCGGCTTTCGGCTTCTCCACGCGGCGCATCCTGCGCGGGCGTTCCCACCGTGATCCAGGCAAGCACCTTTTCGCTGGGGGCGCTGCAAAACGACTTTTGGAGCATCTCGTCTTCGAGCACCGAGCCCGAGAGCACGATGCCGCCAAAGCCTTCAAGCGCCAGTGCCTGCATGAACTGACCGAGCGAAGCGCCCGCCGTCAAAAGCATTTCCTCGCGGCTTACCTCGGGATCCTCCGGCGTGCGGGCGACGAAGGCAATGAGCATCGGCCCCTTCTTTGCCTTGGAACGCGCGCGGGCGGCCTTTTCATCGTCGGCGCCCCGGCGGCGGGCAGCCTCTTCAAAGCGCTGTCCAAGGACCTCCCGCGCGGCCTCGTCGATGACGACATAGCGGTAGGGCACAAGGCGGTTGTGATCGGGCACCCGCATGGCGGCCTGCGCAATGTGCTCCAGCGTCTGCATTGAGGGCGCCGGCGTCGTGAGGTACTTGGGCTTGAGGCTTGTGCGCTGTGCAAGAAGCAACGAACCGCAGTACGACTTTTCTTTTGCGTCGCTGCCGTCGCTGCCCTCGCTCTGGCTTTCCTGAAAGTCTCCCTTCATCGCAAGCGCAATGCTGCGGGTGACGACCGACCCCGAGAGCCAGGCGCGCACGCCGTCTTCGGACTCGGCCGCCTTGATGCCCTGACAGGTGAAGCCCGGCGCAATGATCGCCTGCGGAGCAAGCCGTGCGAGCTCGCCCAAGGAATTGCCAAAGCCGCTTCCTTCTTGTGTGGAGAAGGGAAGAATCAGTGTGCCCTCGAGCGCGCCCATCTCGCGCGCGGCATCAAGAAAGGTCGCCACGTGTCGCGGGAAGGTGCCGCACCAGATGGGAAAGCCCAGATAGAGGACGCGAATGCCGGCAAGCGCAGTCTTTAGTTTTTGAGCGACGGAGGAAGCCAATGCCGGACGCTCGTTTTTCTCCCATTCGCGCTTGGCGATGTCGACCGTTGCCTGATAGCCCGCAGGGTAAGGGTGCTCGGGCGCAAGCTCAAGAATCGGCGATTGGGTGAGCCGCGCAACATTTTGCGCCACGCGCAGCGTGTGCCCCACTTCAATCATCTGGTTGCCCGTTGCGCAGTAGTTTTCGCCGGCGCGGGAGAAAAAGACGACGAGCGCGTGCGTGCTCGTTTCAATGACATTGCCCGAGGACATCGACAATCGATCCTAAAAAGAGAAAACAGACAAAACGCGTTCAATTCGGACGCAGGTTCACAACATAGCACCAAAGAGGGGATAATGCCCCCGCCAGCGGCATCGCAGGACGGCTGAAAGATCGCCGGATAAACGACGAGGGGGCTGCCAGACGCGCGGCGTGCTCGAGAAGCGTAAACTCGTGAAACCTCTTTGTCTTCGGACAAAATTTCAATTTTCCAACTCCAAGCGCTCAACGCGAAGTACGAGGGTTCCCAAGCCATGCACAAGGTTTTTGAAGTTCCCGTTTTGATTCGTTTTGCCCATTGCGATCCGGCGGGCATCGTCTTTCATCCGCAGTACTTCACGATCTTCAACGGCGTGGTGGAGGACTTCTTCCGGGAAGTGGTGCACATTCCGTTTCTGGAACTCTTTCGGCACGGCGTGGCGCTTCCCGTGGCGGGCATCCGCTGCGACTTCGTCAATCCGAGCCGCCCGGGCGACGAGTGCGTCGCCCGTCTCTGGATCGAACATCTGGGAAAGAGCTCGATACGGCTTGCGATGGTGCTCGTGTGCGCCGGTCAGGAACGGCTTCGCATGGCGGAGACCATGGTCTGCGTGAAGGTCGACGGGGCGCTGTGCCCGAGCGAAATTCCGCCGCAGCTTCGAGAGACGATGCAGCCCTATACGGCAGACGAGAGCGAGGAAAAGTTGAAGCTTCGGGCTTAGGTTGAAATCGGCGTGCGTTTGCCCATGATGCAGGAACGTGTCGGGAAACGCGCCGCAAGACGTGCTGCAAACGGGCGGGGAAACGATTCTTCCCCGCTTTTTTCAGGGCTCATCAGACGGGAAGCTCGGCAATCGCTTCGGCCGCAGGCCACAGGCGTTTCAAGACCGCGGCGTGCGTGCTGCTGCCCTTGACGAAAAAGGCGCATGAGGCGGCTCTTGCGTCAGCGTTGGCCTCAGGGCTTCCAAGCGCGACGATGCTGTCGCCCATCATCCGGCTTGTTCCGCCCGCCTTTTCTTTTGTCTCGTTTTCAAGAAGGCTTTCGAGCCGCGCGCGGGTTACAGCCGCCACGGCCGGGCCCGGCTCGATCAACTCAACCTTGGGGCCGAGGATGCGCGCAAAAAGCGGCATCAGAAACGGGTAGTGCGTGCAGCCGAGAACGAGCTTGTCGATTCCTGCTTCCTGCATGGGGGCGAGATAGTGCCGCACGAGCGATTCGGTCGCGGGAGACTCAAACGCCGCGGCCTCGACGCACTCCATGAGGCCGGGAGCGGCCACCGAGACGACTTTGGTGTGCGGCGCAAAGCGCGCGACAAGACGCTTGTAGCGTGCGCTTTCAATCGTGCGGGTGGTGGCGAGAACGCCGATCACGTGCCGGCGGCTTTGCGCCGCGGCGGGCTTGACGGCGGGCTCGATTCCGATGACGGGAAGCGTCAGTTCCTTGCGCAGTTGATCGGCCGCGGCGGCCGTTGCCGTGTTGCATGCGAGAACAATGGCGCGCGCACCCCTTTCAATCAAAAAGCCGCAGATCGCGCGGCAGCGCTCGACGATGAACGCCTCGCTCTTGTCGCCCCAGGGGGCGTTGCCGCTGTCGGCGCAGTAGATGAACGGGGTCTGGGGAAGGGCCCGCGTGAGAGCTTTTAAAACAGAAAGCCCGCCAAGCCCTGAGTCGAGTACGCCCACAGGAAGCCCTGCCAGATCATGGACTGACTTCACGGGTGCCGGAGAAGCGCCTGCTGCCAGATCGAAGCAGGGCGTTTGGAAAACGCTGGGCGTCAGGGCGTCGCACATGCCTGGATTGGGCTGATCAGAAGAAAACATGAGGAACACAGCCTTGCGGCGATGATCCTTACGCGCGCTTGGCGGGTTTGTCCGCCGCCGCGCGTCCGAGCCGGTCGTTGACCGCGGCCCATTCGGCCGTCTGCGGGGGCATCTCGACGAGAATGCGCACGGCGTGCGCTGCATCGAGTTCATGGAGCGCTTCGTAGAGCACGTGTGCGTATGCGGCGTGCCCGCAGGGAGCCTCGTAGAAGAACCGGATGTTGTCTGCTCCCTCAGGACGCTTGCGCGCCATGACCGCTACCGGGTCGTTGCCGAAGAACTGGATGCGCTCGACGAGCATTTCGGCGGGCACGATTTCAAGCTTCGTTTCGGGCGCATAGTGGCTCTTCAGGGTGCCAGACACGCGAGGCGAGGCTGCGCCTCCGTCGGGGATCGGGCGGCCGAGGGCGTCTTCCAACATCGCGCGAGTCACCGCGCCGTGGCGCAGGATTTCCGGGCGTTCGCCTGAGAGATTGATGATGGTCGACTCCACACCCACCTCGCACGTGCCGCCGTCGAGGATGTAGTCGAGCTTGCCCTCGGGCTTGACGCCGAGGTCGTCAGCGACGTGCCGTGCGCAGGTCGGACTGATGTGACCGAACGTGTTGGCTGACGGTGCCGTGAGCCCCTTCATGGTCGGCCCCGCAAAGCGCGTGAGCAGTGCATGAATCCAGGGATGCGACGGGCAGCGGATGGCGACGGTGTCCTGGCCGCCGGTGACGAAGTCCCCGCACCGATCGGACTTCGGAAGCACCATCGTGAGCGGTCCCGGCCAGAAGCGCGCCGCCAGAATGCGGGCTTCCTCGGGCACGCGCGAGGCCCAGGCGTCAAGCGCGTCGACGCTTGCGACATGTACGATGAGCGGATGCGTGGTGGGACGCTTTTTGACCGCAAAGGTTCTCAAGACCGCATCGCGGTTGTCGGCATCGGCCGCAAGCCCATAGACCGTTTCGGTCGGAATGGCAACGAGCCCGCCGCTAGCGAGCACGTCGCAGGCGTGCGCAATCGCGGCTTCATCAATCGGCGGATACATCGTAAAGGACTCTGACGAAATAAAAGGAAAAAGGGAATGCGCTCTGCAAAAAGTGTCGCCCGGGTCTCTTTCCTGCCCCGGGCGCACTTTCGCATCGCTGCTTCTTACCAGGGTTCGGGAAGCCCCAGAACGGCGGCGGCGGCCTTTGCGCGGGAAAGCGCCTCCTCAACCGTGCTTCCAATGGCGGTGAGGTGCCCCATCTTGCGCGCACGGCGCGCTTCCTTCTTGCCGTAGAGGTGCAGTTTGATGCCGGGCAGGGCAAGGAGCTTTTCCCAGTCGGGCTCGCGCTTTGCACCCGTCTCGTCAAACCAGGCGTCGCCCAGGATGTTGAGCATCACGGCCGGCGTCACGAGGGTCGTGGCTCCAAGCGGCATGCCGGTCATGGCGCGCACCTGCTCTTCGTACTGGCTCGTTTCGCACGCCTCGATCGTGGCGTGGCCCGAATTGTGCGGGCGCGGGGCCATTTCGTTGGCAACGATCGAGCCGTCGGCAAGAACGAAGAACTCGATGCAGAGCACGCCCTGGTACTGAAGCGCGTCGGCAATGACGGCCGCATACTTGCGCGCCTGGGCAGCGACGGCGTCGGGGACGCGCGCCGGAATTACGGTCTGCGCGAGGATGCCGTGGCGGTGGTGGTTTTCGCACACGGGGAAGGTGACCGTCTCGCCCTTGAGGCTGCGGCAGACGATGACCGAGACTTCGTTGGCAAGCGCCAGGCGCTTTTCAAGGATGCAGAACTTGCCGCCCATGGCCGCAAAGGCCTCGCGCGCCTCGTTCTTGTCGGCGACCACAGCCTGGCCTTTGCCGTCGTAGCCCATGCGGGTGGTCTTGAGAATGCCGGGAAAAAGCGAGTCGTCGATGCCGTCGATGTCTTCGACGCTTAAAACCGCCGCATGGGGTGCGACAGGGACGCCTGCGACCTTTTCAAGAAACGTCTTTTCATCGAGCCGATCCTGCGCAATCGAGACGGCATACGACCCAGGCGCGGTGACGCAGCCCTTTGCAGCAAGCGTTGAGAGCGACTCGGCCGGGACGTTTTCAAACTCGGTCGTCACGGCCGCGGTATGCGCGGCCATCTCTTCGAGCGCTGCAGGGTCGGTGTAGCCCGCGTCAAGATGAAAGGCCGAGACTTCGGCCGCGGGGCAGTCGCCCTTTTCAAGCACGAGCACGCGGTAGCCCATGCGGGCTGCGGCTTGCGCAAACATGCGGCCCAACTGGCCGCCTCCCATGAGGCCGAGCACGGCGCCCGGCATGAGCGGAAAGGAAGCTTTCATCGATGTTGGCAAAAAGTGGTTTCTTGAGGGTCGATGGATTCCAAATGCCTTGGTGTTGATTCAAGGCGCTTGAAATTTAGGCCGCCGGCGGCAGCTCCATGGCGCGGGCCTTGGCGTTCTGGGCCTTGCGGAAAGCGACGAGCTTGTCGTAGAGCGCGCCGTCGGTAACGGCAAGAATGGAGACGGCGTAAAGCGCCGCGTTTGCTGCGCCCGCTTCACCGATGGCAAACGTTGCCACGGGGACGCCCTTGGGCATCTGCACGATCGAGTGCAGGCTGTCGACGCCGCGCAGGTACTTCGAGGGAATCGGCACGCCCAGAACCGGCACAACGCACTTGGCGGCAAGCATGCCGGGAAGGTGCGCGGCACCGCCCGCACCGGCGATGATGCAGGCAAGTCCCCGATCCTTGGCCGATTCGGCATAGGCAAACATTTCGTCGGGCATGCGGTGCGCGCTCACGACCTTGGCCTCGTAGGGGATGCCGAACTCCTCGAGGATCGCAACGGCGTTTTGCATCACCGCCCAATCCGAGTTCGAGCCCATGACGACGCCCACGACGGGAGATTTCGACTCGTTTGACTGATTCTGCGTTTCAGACATGGTGTTCAAACACATCAAAAGAAAGTGCGGCGCAAAGCCCCGTTGTTGGAGAACGGGGCCGCGTCGCAGGAGTGCCGGCCGACAGACGGCAGGCCGGCAGGGAAATACGTTCTGCGCTTTTTAGGCGACGTCGGTGCCGGTAAGACGCACGAGCGCCTCGCGGTACTTCTGACTCGTCTTCTCGAGGATGTCCTCGGGCGGCACGGGAGCGGGCGGGGTCTTGTTCCAGTCCTGAGTCTCGAGCCAGTCGCGCACGAACTGCTTGTCGTAGCTCGGGGGCGACATGCCGACGTTGTACTGATCGGCAGGCCAGAAGCGCGAGCTGTCGGGCGTGAGCACTTCGTCCATGAGGCACACGCGGCCGTTTTCATCGAGACCGAACTCAAACTTCGTGTCGGCGATGATGATGCCGCGGGTGGCCGCGTAGTCGGCCGCGCGCTTATAGAGATCGAGCGTGAGGTCGCGGATCTGCGTGGCGATGTCGACGCCGTACATTTCGCAGACCTTCTCGAAGGTCACGTTCTCGTCGTGCACGCCCACTTCGGCCTTGGCCGCGGGGGTGAAGATGGGCTGCGGGAGCTTTTCGGCCTGCTTGAGGCCCTTGGGCAGTTCGATGCCGCAGACCTTGCCGGTAGCCTGATAGTCCTTCCAGCCGCCGCCGATGATGTAGCCGCGGGCGACGCACTCGACGAGGATGGGCTTCAAGCGCTTGACGACCATCGCGCGGCCCTTGACCTGATCGACTTCGTCGGGCGCGACGACCGACTCGGGGGCGATGTCGGTGAGCTGCGTGGGCATGCCGGCGGCGAGCTTGTCGAACCAGAACTTGGTGAGCGCCGTGAGCACCTTGCCCTTGTAAGGAATCGGCACGCTCAGGATCACATCAAAGGCGCTGATGCGGTCGGTGGCGATCATCAGAAGCTTGTCGTCACCGACGGCATAGCATTCGCGAACCTTGCCGCGGTACACGAGCGGCAGGCTCTTGATGGATGTTTGCATGAGTCCGGACATGGATCTGCTTCCCCTTAGTCAGTGGGTGGATGGCCGAATGCCCGCGTCCAACTTCGGGCGCGGGCTCGGTCAGAAATGAAAAACGGCAGCCGCAAGGTGCCTCGAGGGTCCTGGACGTCCCCCGTACGCCTCGCACGGCCGCAAAAGTTGGATTGACTTTGATTGAACAAAGGCGGGAATCCCGAATTCCGGGAAGGATCCGCCTTTGACTCCGCCCCCCGATTCTAACGGCTCTGAATGGGGTTGGGCGGCAGGGGAAAATTTTTGAAGGAAAATCGAGGGCTCCCTGCGGGTCTGACCCTAAGAGAAAGAGCGCAGAAAAACGAACGCAGAAGAGCGAGAGGGCGGGAGAGGATGAGAGACTATGGAAAACCAGAGGAGACGATAGGAGGGGAAGAAGGAGTAGGAGGAGGTAGAAGGAGGTAGAAGGGGACTGCCGGCTGCAAGCCCCGCACGTCAAGCAAAGACGACGTGCCAGAGAAGCACCGCCCAGCAGACCGCGGCGGTTGCAAGCGCAAAGAGAACCGCGCAGCTTGAGGCATCCTTGGCGTACTTTGAAAGCGGATGAATCTCAAGACCCACGCGGTCGATTGCGGCCTCGATGCCCGAATTCAAAAGCTCGGTCACAAGAACGAACATGATCGAGACGAAGGCCAGAAGCTTCAAGGCGATGTCGGCCTCGAGAAACGGCAACGCGATGGTGAGCACAAGCCCCAGGATGCATTCCTGCCGGAAGGCGTCCTCCTTCGTGAAGGCCGCACGAAACCCGGCGGCCGAGTAGCCCAGGGCGTTGACGAGGCGCTTGAAGCCGCGTTTCCCCTTGAGCGCGCTTGCGTCGGGCTTCTGACCAGTGTTTTTTGCGGTGTCGTTTTCAGTCATGGGAGACTCGATTGTTCGTTGCCGGCCTTGCGGCGGGGGCTTGAATCCAGGCCTTGACTCCAAGCCTAAATTTTGCGGATAGCCTAAAAAAGAAAAGCCGCGACGCGGCGGCTTTTCCCCTTCCGGTCGGCTATCTTACAAGATCGCTTAAACATCAGTTCGATGACGGAAGGTATACGGTGCAGTCTTGACTGCCCGCATCGCTACCGTATCAGCAGAAAAGGCTGGTTGTCAACCTGCGGCACCCGGTGGCGCGAGCTTCTGAGGCTTGTTGAGCCTCGTTGCAAAGAAGGCCGGGTAGGGCGCTTGAAAAAAGCGCGGTGACCGGCCTTTCGTTCTGCTCGCTAAAGCCTCTTCAAAGGCCCACTTTCAAAACCGGGGAGGGAAGAAAGAGGAACGTCAAAAAGAGGCTTTTGCGCAAGAGAGCTCCAAGTTAGAGCACCTTCTGCGCGAGCTCGCCCTTGGCGTAGCGCTCGGCCATGACGGTAAGCTGCACGGGCTTGATGCGCGCGCCCATGCCCTCGCAGCCGAATTCAAGGTAGCGCTGCTTGCAGAGCTCGTAGGCGGCCTGACGGGCCTTCTTCAAGTAGTCGCGCGGATCGAACTTCTCGGGGTTCTCCACGAGATAGCGGCGCACGGCGGCCGTCATCGCCAGACGGATGTCGGTGTCGATGTTGACCTTGCGCACGCCGTGCTTGATCGCTTCCTGGATTTCGGACACCGGCACGCCGTAGGTCTCGCGCATCTGGCCGCCGAACTCGCGAATTTCAGCGAGGTATTCCTGCGGCACGGAGCTCGAGCCGTGCATCACGAGGTGGGTGTTGGGCAGGCGCTTGTGGATTTCCTTGACGCGCTCGATCGAGAGGATGTCGCCGGTGGGCTTGCGCGTGAACTTGTAGGCGCCGTGGCTCGTGCCGATGGCAATCGCAAGCGCATCAAGCTGCGTGGCGCGCACAAAGTCCGCGGCCTGATCCGGATCGGTGAGAAGCTGCTCGCGCGTCATTGCACCTTCGGCGCCGTGACCGTCTTCCTTGTCGCCTTGCATGGTTTCCAGAGATCCGAGGCAGCCCAGTTCGCCTTCGACCGAGACGCCGATGCAGTGGGCGTTTTCAACAACGCGGCGCGTGACGTCGACGTTGTATTCGTAGGAGGAGACGGTCTTGCCGTCGCTCATGAGCGAGCCGTCCATCATCACCGAGGAAAAGCCCATGCGCATGGCAATCTGGCACACCGCCGGGCTCTGGCCGTGATCCTGATGCATGACGACGGGAACCTCGGGCCAGGTCTCGACCGCGGCCTCAATCATGTGGCGCAGGAATTCCTGGCCGGCGTACTTGCGGGCGCCGGCGCTTGCCTGCATGATGACCGGGGCGCCGACTTCGGCCGCAGCGGTCATGATGGCCTGCACCTGTTCGATGTTGTTGACGTTGAAGGCGGGAACGCCGTAGCCGTTTTCCGCTGCATGATCAAGCAGCTGGCGCATGCTGATAAGAGCCATGTCTGGATTCTCCGCGGGCCGCCGTCAGAGCGGGTCGGGCCCGATGTAAGCTGAAAAGTACCGGTATAAAAACAAAGAAAAACGCCCGCCGGATCCCCCCGCGCCGTGCGCGATCGTTTGCCGGGATCCCGGAGCCTTGTCGGAGGCATTTTACCGTGAAGGCTGAGGGGGCTGAGACGCAAATATTGTGAGCGGCGGTTGCAATTGGGGACGATTGCGGACGATTGGGACATTGGGGGAATCGGGAAGCTCAAAAAAGAGGCCGATCCCCCAGAGAATCCCAAAAGTCCCCGAAGCACCGCGGGCTTCTGCTCTTCTCAACCGTTCGCCTCCGGCGTCTTTCTCACGACGCGGATCGGTACACGGTCTTCCATCATCCGCGTTCGCGAAACGTAAAGCGCGAGCGCCGACAGCGAAATGCCCGCCAGAATCAGCCCCAGGGTTGTCGCGGCCCAGAAGCCCGCCGCGCCGTAGGGGCCGCCGAAGTCTTCTGCGCCAAACCCCAGCCAGTAGCCGCCTCCCAACCCCACGGCCCAGAGCAGCACGCCGTAGAGAATCATCGGCAGCACCGTGACGCGGTAGCCGCGCAAGGCGAAGTTGCTCACCGACTGGCAGGCGTCGGTGACGTGATAGATGACACCGAAGATCAAAAGCGAGGCCGCAAGCTGCTGCACGGGCACGTCCGGGGTGTAGAGCGCAACCAACTCATGGCGAAAGATGTAAAGAAGCAGCGCATTGGTGGCGGTGATCGCCACGGCGCATTTGAGCGTTCTCACCGTGATCGTGCGGGCGGCGTCCTTGTAGCCCGCGCCCAGACATTGGGAGACGAGCACGCACACGGCGATTGCAAGCGAGAGCGGCACCTGGTAGAGCGTGGCCGTGATGTTGCCCACGATCTGGTGGGCCGCAACCGAAATCGTGCCGATGCGGCTGATGAAGATCGCCATGAGGGTAAAGGAGCTCACCTCAAAGAAGATCGTGAGCCCAATCGGCACGCCCAGGCGCAGCTGTGCGGCAATGGCCTTCATCTGCGGCCAGAAGAACTTCTCGGGCCGCATCGGGTCATAGAAGCGGTCGCGCCGCCAGATGACGTAGTAGGCGATAAGCGCAATCCAGGAGTTGACGCTCATTGCCATGGCCGCGCCCGCGCCGCCCATGGCGGGAAAGCCGCACCAGCCGTACATGAAAAGAAGATTCAAGGGCGCTTTGGTTGCAAGCAGCGCCAACGATATGTACATCGACACCCGCGGCCGGTTGATGGCTGAATTAAGCGCAATGTAGCAGCGCATGATCACCGCTGCGGGCAGCCCCCAGGCGCTTGCGTAGAAATATTCGCGCGCCATCTCGGCCACGTTCCCCTTGACGCCGCCGAAGTCGATCCAGAAGTCGGTCTGCAGGATCACGATGACGCCGATCACGGCAAGCACAAGCGACAGCCACAGCGACTGCGAGAGCTCAAAGCCGATGGCACGGTAGCGTCGTGCGCCGAAATGGTGTCCGGCAATGGGCGAGAGCCCCTGCAGCACGCCCACGAGCCCGAAGAGAACCATCACCGTGGTGGCGCTGCCCAGTGCCACCACCGCGAGGTGCTCGGCGCCGAGGCGGCCTGCCATGATTGTGTCGATGGTCGCCGCTCCCATGATCGCGATGTTGGCGACAAAAAGCGGTGCGGCGAGCTTAAAGAGCGCGCGAAGGCTCACGTCGGGGGCGGCGACATGATGCGGCCGCGCCTCGTCGGCGTGGGCGGTTGAGTCGCCCGCAGTGGGCGCGCCTTGATTTTCCTGGACGCACTTTTCGGTATCGGGTTTGTGCATGACTTGTCCGGCGGTTAGGTAGTTGTGCTTAGATTGTAGTGAATTCAGGGCGGGGAGGCCCTGCAGGCATTCGGCGGCATCACGCCGCAAAAGTCAGGCAATGAAGACGAAAAGAAGGAAGGCGAAGGCGCTGCGCGCAAAAATCGCCGCGCTTTGGCCTTTTTGTCTCCGACGGTGCAGGGCCAAGCGAATCCTCGTGCCCAAAAAAGAGGCGGCTCTGTTGGATGAGCCGCCTTTTTTGACTGTCTGCGCAGCCGGTGTCCCATTCAGTTCGGCCGGCTGCCCTGATGCTCTCTTTGGTCTTTTACTGATCGTCGGAAAGAAGTTCGTCGATGCTTCGCCGCTCGCGCAGAATCGGCACCTGACGGCGCTCGGCGTTGCCGACACGGGAGTCGAGGGACCCTGCGGCATGCTCTTGCCCGTGCGGGGCGTGGCCTTGCTGGTAGGCCTGGCCGCTTACGATGGCGCGCAGGCCCTCGAAGTCGAGAATCTGCACGTGCTTCTGGTTGACGATGATGAGGTTGTCGTGCGAGAAGCGCGAGAGCACGCGGCTCACGGTTTCAAGCTTCAAGCCCAGGTACGAGCCGATTTCTGCTCGCGTCATGCGAAGCACGAATTCGCTGCGCGAGTAGCCGCGCTGCTCAAAGCGCTGCGAGAGGTTGAGGATGAAGGCCGCCAGGCGCTCCTCGGCGTGCATCGAGCCCAAAAGGAGCATCACGCCGTTCTGGCGCACGATCTCCATCGACAAGAGCCGCTGAAAGTGCAGGCTCATCGCCTGCATGCTCTGGTTCACCTCAAGAAGCTTCTGGTACGGGAGCAGGCACACCTCGGTGTCTTCAAGCGCGATCAGATCGCTTGAATACACCATGCCCGCAAGGCCGTCGAGACCCACGATGTCGCCCGACATGTGAAAGCTCGTCACCTGCTCGCGGCCGTCGGAGCTCATCACGGCGCTCTTCAAGAACCCCAGCCGGATGGCGTAGAGCGCCTCGAATTTGTCGCCCGCGCGGTAGAGCGCCTCGCCGCGCTTGATGCGCTTGCGGGTGCTCACGAGCTCTTCGAGTCGCTCGATTTCCTTGAGGCTTAAGCCGAGCGGCAGGCACAGTTCGCGAAGATTGCAGTTCGAGCAGGCCGTGCGCAGCGTCGCGGCGTTGATGTTGGGGTTGTTCATAAACACACGTGCGAAAAAAGAAAGAGGCCGTTTTTCTTGTCGGTGCTGCAGACGCGCGCAATCGCCCTTTGACGGGGCTTTATGGGGCCTTTATGGGGCCTTTATGGGGCGTCAGGCGCGCCGCTCTCCAAATACCGGTGCAAAACCCTGAAGACTCGTCAGCTCCTTTCTCCTGAAGTGCCTCTCAAGCGCTTCTTATGTTCGGCTGCAGGGCGCGTCGCGGCGACGGCACGGGGCTAATCATGAAATAATCTAGCCCGTCTAAACTCACCAGCACAGTCACGCAGACCGGCGTCCGAAAGCTTGAGCCCGAAGCCGCGGCAAACCTGCCGTTGCCGCCGAGGCGAACATCAGCACAATGGACCGAAAAGATTGATAAGGATCAAGGTTTTGTGATTTGATCGAATAATAACAGTTGGTTTGCGTTTTGTCATAGATTCCTAGGAGTGCCTACACATGCTCAATCCGGCCACGAGCGGCGTCGAACTGCCTGACGACGCGCTTTTAAAGAAGTTTGACGTTCCCGCTCCGCGCTACACGTCCTATCCGACGGCGGACCGCTTCCACGCGGGCTTTACGGCCGCCGACTACGAGGCGGCGCTCGCAGGCCGCGGCGAGGCCGCCAAGAAGGCGGGGCTCTCGCTTTACTGCCACATCCCCTTTTGCAACGACGTCTGCTACTACTGCGGCTGCAACAAGATCGTCACGCGCGACCATGCGCGCTCGGCCGAGTACATGAAGGTGTTGCTCGAAGAAGCCGACCTCGTGGGCGAAAAGCTCACCGGTACGCGCACGCTCGAGCAGCTGCACTGGGGTGGCGGCACGCCGACGTTCCTGACCGACGACGAGATCCTCTTTCTGATGGGAGAGATTCAAAAGCGCTTTCCGTTTGAAGCCGACGGCGAGTTCTCGATCGAGGTCGATCCGCGCAGCTGCCCGCCCTCGAAGGTGAAGACCTTGAAGCAGGCGGGCTTCAACCGCATGAGCCTCGGCGTGCAGGACTTCAACCCCGAGGTGCAGAAGGCCGTCAACCGCATCCAGCCCCTTGAGCTCACCCGTTCGGTGATCGAGGCCGCGCGCGAGGAAGGCTTTCACTCGATCAACATGGACCTCATCTACGGGCTCCCGAAGCAGACGCGCGAGAGCTTCAAGCGCACGATCGAGCACGTGATCGAACTGTCGCCGGACCGCATCGCGCTCTATCACTACGCGCATCTGCCCAACATCTTCAAGCCCCAGCGCATGATCATGCCCGCGGATCTTCCCAACGCCGAAGAGCGCGTGCAGATCATGTTCGACTCGATTCGAACGCTCACGGCCAACGGCTACCGCTACATCGGCATGGATCACTTCGCCAAGGAAGACGACGAGTTGTCGGTCGCTCAGATCAACGGCACCATCCAGCGCAACTTCCAGGGCTACTCGACGCGCGCCGAGTGCGACATGGTGGCCTTGGGCGCAAGCTCGATTTCCTTTGTCGACGGCAACTACGCCTGCAATCCGCGCGAAATTGATCCCTACTATGCGGCGATCCGCTCGGGGCACCTTGCGACCAACCGCGGCTTCAAGCTCAACGACGACGACAAGCTGCGCCGCGCGGTGATCATGACGATCATGTGCCGCTTCGAACTCGTCAAGAGCGAAATCGAGCAGGAGTTCGGCATCAAATTCGATGAAACCTTCGCGCATGAGCTGAAGAAGCTTCAGGCCTATGCAAGGCACGAGTTGGTCGAGCTCACGCCCGAGAAAATCACCGTGAGCGCCAAGGGCAAGATCTTCGTGCGCGCCGTGGCGATGCAGTTTGACCGCTACCTGCGCGAGTCCGACCGCGCGGGCGGCTACTCGAAGATCGCCTAAGGGGGCCTTTCGCTTCCAATCCGGACGTTTTCAGGGCCTTCCGGAGCGCCCCTTCTGTCAGAGGCTCTTCGGGATAGTCGGCCGATAACAAGGCGCGCATGATGTTTTGCGATCATGCGCGCCTTTTTTGACTTCTAGCGTCTATCCTTTGTCGATGTCGCTGTCGATGTCGATAACGGTGCTTTTGTCGGCATCTGCGGCATTTGAAGCATTTGCATTAACCCGCAAGCGTTGCTAGCCTCGGCCGAAAAAAGCGCACGAGGCGAGGCCTGCGCGTGACGGGCGGGTCCGCCCTCGTTTTTGATACCTCTTTGCGATACCTCATTCATGCTTGAGCCCAACATTCCCACCTTCTACTGGCACGACTACGAAACCTTCGGCTTGAGAAGCCTCTCGGACAGGCCGGTGCAGTTCGCCGGCCTCAGAACGACGATGGATTTCGAGCCGGTAGGCGACCCCGACCTGTGGTACGCAAGGCCCTCGATCGACTACTTGCCGCAACCCGAGTCGTGCCTCATCACGGGAATCACGCCGCAGGAGGCGCTTGCAAAGGGACTGCCCGAGGCCGACTTCGCCGCGCGGATCTTCGAGCGCTTCAATACGCCGGGCACGCTCGTGGTGGGCTACAACAACCTGCGCTTTGACGACAACGTCACGCGCGCGCTCTTCTGGCGCAATCTGTTTGACCTCTATTCGCACCAATTCAAAAACGGCTGCTCGCGCTGGGATCTTTTTCCGTTCGTGCTCGCGGTTTGGGCGCTCAGAGACGAGGGCATCGTCTGGCCGCTCAGAGAAACAAACGACCCGGCCAAGGCGTCGCTTGTGAGTTTTCGGCTTGAAAAGCTCACGCAGGCCAACGGCATCGAGCACAGCCACGCGCACGACGCCGGAAGCGACGTCTCTGCGACGGCGGCCTTCGCGAAGTTTCTCGCGCACAAGGTTCCGCGCCTGTGGCAGTGGGCGCTCGCGAACCGCGACAAGACCTGTGTCGTCCGGGCCTTGAATACCGGTAAACCGGCGCTCTGGGTGACGGCCTCCGCCGGCCAGACCGCGGGCTACCTGCGCTTTCCGATGCCGCTTGCGGTCAACCCCGCCAACAAGAACGAGTACGTGGTCTGGGACTGCCGCGCGGATCCCACGGAGCTCCTTGATCTTTCGGTGGAAGAGATCGCGCGCCGCGCCTTCGGCTCCAAGGCAGAGTTGAAGGAAGGCGAATCGAGACTTTCGCTTTTCAAGCTCAAGGTCAACACGTCGCCCTTTGTGTGTGCGGACCTGCGCGTCGCAGGAGCCCGCGTGCGCGAGCGCTTCAATCTCGATTTGCCAACGATTCTCGCCAACGGCGAAAAGCTTGCGAAGGTCGCAAACCTTCTCGAAGGGCCCGTGCTTGAAGCGCTGCGCATTGCGCAGGCCTCACGTGGAATCGACGAGACCGAGGCGATGGAGCGCGACGCGGCCACGGCCCGCGACGTCGACTTTTCGCTTTACGAAGGCTTTGTCAACGAGGCCGACAAGAACCTCATGCGCGAAGTGCATGCGCTCTCGCCCAATGCCATGGCCGAGCGCGCCCGCGAGGGGCGCATTCACTTTGCCGATCCCCGCATCAACGAGCTCTTTCTTCGCATGCGCGCAAGAAGCTGGCCCGAGACGCTCTCTGGCGACGAACGCGCGGCGTACCAAGCGCACTGCCGCGCGGTGCTCGAAGGGCGTGTTGCGGGCTACACCGGCATTGAAGCCTATTTTGAAGAGATTGATGCCCGCGCCAACGACGTGGCCGAGGCGCTTGAAGCGGGCCGCATCACTCATGAGAAGGCCGAGGCTCGGGAAAACGTCCTCAACGCGCTTTACGATTGGGGAGAGTACGTGGCCGGGTGCGTCGAGGGCCTGTCCGAGAACTTGAACGAGAACGCGGACGAAAAAGAGGCTTGACGCATTCATGTCCGATTTTTGGATTTCAAAGTCCTGCGGTTCAACCGGATTGAGATCATCCGGCATCCGGGCGCGGGCGAGTTTTGATGGATCAACGCAGATTCCTTGATGGAGGCAGCATGAGCAGAACATTCGGCAAGGTGGCCTTTCTGGGCCTGGGCGTGATGGGCTATCCGATGGCAGGTCACCTCGTGCGCGCGGGCTACGACGTGACGGTCTACAACCGCACGCAGGCCAAGGCAAGCAGATGGGTCGAGCAGTACAAGGCGCTCGGCAAGGCGTCGATGGCTGCAACGCCGCGCGAGGCGGCGCGTGACTGCGACGTCGTCTTTGCCTGCGTGGGCGAAGACAAGGATCTGCGCGAGGTGGTCTATGGCGAGAACGGTGCCATGGTCGGCATGCGCGCGGGAAGCATTTTTGTCGATCACACGACCGACTCGGCCGACGTCGCGCGCGAGATGCACGAAGCCTTTGCAAAAAAGGACATGGCGTTTCTTGATGCGCCGGTCTCGGGCGGTCAGGCCGGGGCCGAAAACGGCGTGCTCACGATCATGGTCGGGGGCGATGCCGCGGTCTTTGACGAAGTGAAGACCGTGATGGATGCCTACGCCTGCTCGGTGACGCGCGTGGGCGAGGCGGGCTCGGGTCAGTTGGCGAAGATGGTGAACCAGATCTGCATCGCGGGCATCGTGCAGGGCCTGTCGGAGGCCGTTGCCTTCGGCATGAACGCAGGGCTAGACATGAAGCTCGTGCTTCCGGTGCTTGAAAAGGGGGCGGCGGGCAGCTGGCAGATGAAGGCCCGCGGTGCGACGATGGTCGACAACAAGTTTGACTTCGGCTTTGCCGTCGACTGGATGCGAAAGGATCTGGGCATTGCTCTTGCCGAGGCAAAACGAAACGGTTCGGTGCTGCCGATGACGGCATTGGTCGATCAGTTCTACGGCGACGTGCAGACCATGGGCGGCAGACGTTTTGATACGTCTTCGCTCATCGTACGTCTGCCGCGGCCGGTGAAGAAGTAAGCTGATGGAATCGATGAACGCAGGAAGGAAACTTCCTGCGTTCGGTAGGAAGTCTTCAGGAATGAAACTGCGTCTAAAAAATATTGGAATCCTTCGCGACGCGGTCATTGAGATTGCCGGGATTACTCTGGTTTCCGGCGAGAACAACACGGGGAAAAGCACTTTCGGCAAGGCGCTTTTTGCCGTGTTTGGTGTGCTGCATGCGTTCCCGGAGCGGGCATGCATGATGCGTCAGCACGCTGCGCTCAAAGCCTGGAACTGGGACGTGGGCGCGGAATTTCGAATCTCGATAAAAAAGCCCGAATTACAAGGCCTGCGCCCTTAATCTGAATTGATAGGGGGATCGTATCCCCAGCTGTGAATGGGGCCGAGTCCCATTGTAATAGGATATCCAACGAGTCACAGTATCCTGCGCCTCCTTTCGACTGCTAAAGCATCCGGATAACGGTAGTGTTTCCCGCTTCAGGGTTGCCCAAAATGATTCGGCCGGAGCGTTGTCCCAGCATTGCCCACGCTCGCTCATAGAGCCACTAATGCCCTGGTGAAGCAAAAATTCCTGAAAAACATGGCTACAGTACTGTGAACCTTGATCGCTGTGAAAAATCAAGCCCGGCGACGGGTGCTCGTTGGCGATCGCCATGCGCAAAGCGTCCACAACCAGGGACGTTTTCATGGTTGAGTCAAAACTGTAGCCAACCAGGCAACGGCTGGCCAAATCAAGAACACTGGCCATGAAAAGCCAACCCTCGTCGGTTGGGATATACGTAATGTCTCCGCACCAAGCCTGATTGATCGCATAGCGGTTGAACTGACGGTCAATCAAATTCGGCAATCGAGCCAGGTTGTGGTTACTGTCCGTGGTAGCAATGTATTTGCGATGGTAGCGATGGAAGATGCCGTTGCTTCGCAAAAGTCTGCGCAGGCGCTTAAAACCAACGCTTAAGCCCTCTCGGCGCAACGCAAGGTACAGGCGCATCACTCCGGGAACCTGGTTTTCCGCAACGGCTGATAACGGTGCGCACATGACAAAGCAACTCCTCGTCGCTGTGATGCACTCCGTGGCGGTGGTATCGATCAACCTTTAGCCACTGATAGTAGCCGCTGGTACTGATCCTCAGCAGGGCGGCAGCCTTTCGAACACTGATGAGTTTTCTGCGCCCGATGAGTTTGCTGTCCAAACAAGTCTTTAAAAAAGCGTACTTCACTTGGGCAGCTTGGCAAAGTACGCTGCTGCTTTTTTTAAGAAGTCGATTTCGGCCTGTTGCTTGCGTACCTGCAGGCGCAATCGTTTGAGTTCTTCAAGCACATTGCGTTGCTGATCAGGCATACGAGCTTGTGTTGTGGTAACCCAGTGGCTGAGTGTCTTGGGGCTAACTCCCAAAGCTTGTGCAACCTCGATTTGTGTCTGCCCCTGATTGACGAGCTCAAGAGCTGTTCGTCTGATTTCTGGACTGTAACGTTTCGGCATTCTGAAACCTCCTTTTGATACATGGCTTATAGCCGTATTCGTTTTGAGATTCAAAATTCCGCAACGATGACCTTAGTTCAATTTTGGTTTTTAGCAACAAGCCGTGCTCTTTGAGTAACCGATAAACTCTTTTGGCATTGACACGTGCCTGACCCAAACTTTGCAATTCGCGATTGATGACCGCTGTGATGCGTTTGTAGCCAAAGCTGGGGAATTTGCCAAGGACTGCTTAGATCCGCTCGAGCAAGTCCTGGTCGCTTATCAAGTCTCGTCGTTGTCGACGACAGTGACGACCATCCTGCCAATCAGCCGATCGGTGCAACAAACGACAGACATTGGAGCGCGCTAAGCGAAGAACACGACAAGCATGAGAAATGGATTTGCCGGCCCTGATAGGGCTTAGCGCGCAGTCCATTTTTTTCCTGTCATGATCTCCACGGCTTCTTTGAGCAGAGCATTGTCGGATGCCATTTGTCCCAGAAGCCTTTGCAGGCGTTTGATCTCATCGATCGCTTCGGCATATTGCTTGGCCGGTACGGTGCTCTGGCCGGTTTCAATGGCCGTTAATCCGCCTTCTTTATCAAGGGCTCTCCAGCGGAAAAGCATGGCAGGAGCGACGCCGTAGCTACGCGCTACAGAAGAGACGATATTGCCGGGAAGATATGCCTGCTGGACGGCCAGTTCGAATTTTTGTTGTGCGGTGTAGCACTTGCGATTACGGCTATGAACCACGAGCGTGAACTCTGCAGGTCGCTTGCCGGTATCTCGTATTTCGTTCGCCGTACGGCTTACTGCATGCGTGCCGTCAGCTTTCTTAATTTTGTCACGAGTCCTAGGATTTAACTCTTTCATTACGATTACCTCTGTAAGGGTTAAGTCGCAAAGGTTGTCCGAATTTTCTAGGCGCCCGCCTTCTCAACTTTTCTAGACAGACGGCAATGCTTGCTGTAACTTTTTCATTTCATAAGCTTGCTGTAGCCTAACGAATGATATGAAGCTTCTGGCAGGCTTTGAGAGTTTTTTTCCCGGCTGGAAGATAAGGAGACTTTTGAATTGCAAGGGCATGCTGAAAGGGCGAATCTCCAGTCCCTTATTAAGAAAGTCGACGGCAACAATCGGATTTACAGCTCCAACTCCAACACCGCAGCAAGCCAGTTCGCAAACTGTGATCGAGAACGGTGTTTCAATGCGTGTATTAAATGACAGCCCTCGTGTGTGCATAGCTTGTACCAAATTTTTTTGAATGCTGTCTTCGGGGTTGAGTGCAATATAGTCAGTTTCCGCAAGATCTTCAGGGGTAATAATTTTTTTACTTGTTAATGGATGCTTTTTTGGCATCACGATAACAGCGTTCTCCGAGAACAGAACAGAATGCTCGAGTTTACCAGTGTCAATTTCGTTTGCAAGAAATCCGAAATCGGCAATTCCGGAACTTACTTGCTGAAAAACGTCGCGAGAACTCAGCACATTCAATGATATTTGTACAGCTAGTTCAGAATGTAGAAAACGTGCTACAACTCTGGGCAAGAACTGATTCCCAAGTGCTGGATAACTTGCAATATGCAAGCTCTGTTTCTCAAGCTGATGTAGCGACTTAAGCCTGTGTTCAATGCGTTCAAGTCCGATGAAGAATTGGTCTACCTCGCCAATAAGCACTCGTGCTTCTCGTTTGGGTTCAAGTTTTCCTCTGACACGGTCAAAGAGAGGTAGTCCTGCAATGGTCTCGAGCCGTTTGATAGCCTGACTCACAGCCGGCTGTGAGATGCCAAGCTTCTCCGCAGCGCGTGAGGCGCTCCCTGTTTGCATGACTAGCTGGAAGATCTCAATTTCACGAAACATAACGATATTACATTAATTTATAGACCTAATAATTTTAATCATTGTCTTCAGAAAGCTTCATTTTTAAGATTGACCAAAGGTCAACTTAATTTGTCTGGAGGCAAGTATGAAGCAGTATATCGATCAAAATGGTCAGCCCTTTGCCAGTCTTGCAGTTCCTGTCTGGAGAGGTTCTACGGTCGTTTTTGACAATTTTGAGGACTTTGCCAACAGAAAAGCTCGACAACCGGATGGCTACAGCTATGGACTAACAGGCAATCCTACGTCGCGAGAACTTGAAAGACGAATAGCTGCACTTGAAAACGGAAAGCATTGTGTTGTTGTTCCCTCGGGACAGTCTGCCCTGATAACGACGGTGATGGGATTTATTAGGGGAGGCGACCATATTCTGATTTCTGAGTCCTGTTATGGGGCGCTCAAAACATTTGCCAAAAAGTGGCTCGCCAATATGGGTGTGGAAGTTGAATTTTTCCCACCAACATCGGGTAGAGACATTGAATCTCGCGTCAAACCTAATACGAAGTTTATCTGCATGGAGTCTCCAGGTACCGTCACAATGGAAATGCAGGATATAGACGGCATTGTGGAGGTGGCACGCTGTCACGGCATCCGGACGATGATAGACAACACTTGGGCGAGTCCCTTGTATTACAAGCCATTGGATCACGGAGTCGACTTCTGCATTGAGTCCGCAACAAAGATGTTCGGTGGGCACTCTGATCTTCTACTGGGAGCCATCATCATGAATCATAGGGATGATTATGCGGTGCTCAGAGAGACGCAAAGCATTCTTGGTCAGAACACCTGTCCCGAGGACTGTTATTTAGTGTTGCGTGGACTTGAGACTTTCGAGCTTCGCATGCGTTGGCAAAGCGCAAGCACGATGAAGATCGTGCGGTGGCTGAGCAGGCAGCCGCAGGTAGACAGAATTTTTTTCCCTGCACTAGAAAGCGACCCTGGGTATGCATTGTGGAAGAAGAACTATTCGGGCAACGGCTGCCTTTTCTCCTTTACTTTCAAAAAGGATTGTGATGAAGCCGTCAGCGCATTTTTTAATGCGTTGAGGGTCTTCCCGATCGGGGCCAGCTGGGGAGGTACTCATAGTTTGATTGCCTATTACCCGGCGGCTCAGCAACAGGCAAGACTTTTTGCGCCCACGCGTCAAGCGATTGTGCGTGTAGCTGTCGGCATTCAGGATCCGGACGTGTTGATTTCCGATCTAGCAGGTGCTCTTGATGCTTGGGATAAGCAGCTCTCATAGTTTTTTAACTTTAGGAGAAAACGTCATGTTGTCGATTTTGTTGCAGGCAGTTGTTGTAGTGGTCTGCATATTGATTGGTTCCCGTTTGGGTGGCATTGCTGCCGGTCTTTTTGGCGGTTTGGGACTGAGCATTTTGGTTTTTCTTTTTAATCTTCAACCAGGTTCTCCTCCGGTCAACATCGCGTTGATCATCTGCGGCATTATTTCGCTTTCGAGCACGTTGTACGCTGCAGGTGGCTTGGACTATCTAGTTGATCTGGCAGCGAGACTTCTGAAAAAAAATCCAAAACGAATCACTTTCATGGCGCCTTTGGTGACGTGCCTGTTTTCTCTTTTATGCGGTACCTCTTACGTGGCTCTGGCTGTGTTTCCCGTGATTGTTGAAATCGCCTATGAGGAAAAAATTCGACCAGAACGCCCAATTTCAATGGCGTTGCTAGGATCTACGCAGGCACTAACTGGAAGTCCGATGTCAGCAGCAACAGCTGTCATTGTCAGTGTTCTTGCCGTTTATGGAGTAACGCTCGGCCATATCATGCTTGTCTGCATTCCCTCAGTGGTGCTCGCCTTGTTGCTTGGAGCATTGGTAATTTCGAGACATGGTGTTGAGCTTGAGGCTGACCCTGAATATCGCCGCCGCGTAGCAAGCGGCGAGCTGGCACCAGCGCAAGCGCTCAAGGCGATTGAGATTAAGCCAAAAGCCAAACTTGGCGTGATGCTGTTTTTACTTGCCATCGTAATGACAGTGATTTTTGGTTCAATGCCTTCATTGCTGCCTTCGTGGACAGTTAAGGGAAAGCTCGTACATCTCTCAATCCCATACACGATTACGCTGATCATGTTTTCCTTCGCCGCCATCATGGTTGTTGTCTGCAACGTTAAGCCAGGAAAGATCATTCAGTCTTCAATTTTCTCATCAGGAATGATGGCTGTGGTGGGTCTTTTTGGTGTTGCATGGATGTGCGATACGTTCTTTGTCAATAACAAAGCGACATTCATTGAATTTTACCAAACATATTTCTCCGATTCTGTATGGCTCTATGCTGTTGGCTTTATGTTGATTTCAGTATTGATTGCAAGTCAGGGTGCAGCTACGACGATTGCCATTCCGCTTGGAACGACGCTTGCAATTCAGGCGCCTTATCTTGTAGCTCTCTTTCCGTTGGCAAACGGTAGCTGGTTTCTGCCGATCAGCGGCAATGTGTTTGCAGCTATTGCGATGGATAGAACCGGGACGACAGGAATCGGCAAATATTTGTTCAATCACAGTTTTATTTTGCCGGGTGCTATCACCTGCTTCGGTACGGTGTTCTTCAGTTTTATCCTAATTAACTTCGTCTTTTAGCTATTAACGAAAAGCAGAATGATCTGCAGTTAGTCGAGCAGAGAAGTTTTTTCTTTACTTTTGAATTAGCGCAAAGGAGATCAAACTCATGAGCATGCAGACTCTTTATGAAGCGATCAGGCGCGATGCTTTGGGATTAAACGATGAAATCATCGCTTGGCGCCATCACTTTCACCGTCACCCGGAGCTGTCCTTCAAGGAATTCGAAACAACGCGCTTTATTGTTGAAAAATTGCGTGAATTCGGCTACAGCGATATTCAAACCGGTTTCGGCCCGCTGCAAACCGGCGTCATGACCTCAATCGGAACGGGGGAAAAGTGCTTGGCTTTGCGCGCCGACATTGATGCTCTTCCGGTCAAGGAGAACACGGGGCTTGAGTATTGTTCGCAAAACGAAGGCGTCATGCACGCCTGCGGGCACGATGCGCATGCCGCCAATCTGCTGGCCGTGGCAAAACTGCTCAAACAGCATGAGTCCGAACTCAAGGGCAGGGTGAAGCTGATATTTCAGCCTGCAGAAGAGACGGGCACAAAAATCTTTGGAAAACCGATCTCCGGCGCGGGCTGCGTTGTCCGCAGCGGTGCAGTCGATGATGTCGAGGCCATGTTCGGCATGCACGTCTGGGGCGTGTTTGAAAAAGGAAAGGTTTTTGTGAAGACCGGCCCAACCATGATGGCTTCGGGACGCTTTAATCTGAAGGTGATCGGCAAGTCTACGCACGGTGCAAGTCCTCATCTGGGGTGCGATCCGGTGACCACGACCTGCCGCATTGTCGACGCCATTCAGACGATTGTTGCCCGAGAGGTAAGCCCGCTTGAGCCGCGTCTGATTACTGTGGGGACCATTCACGGCGGCACGGCTACCAACATCGTTCCTCAGGAAGTTGAGATTTCCGGCACGCTGCGTGCGGCCAAGGAAGAAGTCGTGCGCTTCATGGGCAAGAGATTGGGCGAGGTCGCGCAGAAGACAGCTGAGTCGAGCCGCTGCACGACCGACTACAACCTGCTCATCAATGGACCGGCGGTCGTCAACAACCCCGAAATGGTTGAAGTCGTGCGTACGGCTGCTCGGGGCATCCTGGGAGAAGAGCGCGTGAGCGACGTTGAAATGCTCACCGGCTCTGAAGATTTCCGTGAGTATTCAGCCCGCGTGCCGGCTGCGCTGTACTTCATGGGAATGTGCTCGCCCGAAGAGGGCATCGGCCAGCCTCAGCACGCGCCGGATTTTCGCGTCAACGACAGCGTGCTTGCCGACGCTGCCGCCGTCATGACCGCGGCGGCTATGACATATTGGGAGCTGAAAGGCAGCTAGCCGCCGCGCTTTCCAATAAATAACCTGAGGCCGTCTTTGACCGGTGAAAACCGAGCAGAGGCGGCCTTTGTGCACAATGCGCCGCAATCAAAAGCACTTAGCGGCGAAACTTTCTGCCCAAGTATCGAATTCCCCGGGGCGGATGACGGGATAGACGCCCGTGTGGTTTTCCGGGTGCAGCTCCGGCACGCCGTCGGCAATCACCAAACGCTTGATCTCCTAATTTTTCCGTCAACATACGAACCGCCTTGTGTCTAGCGGATTTGTCAGAC
>ENA-UOJV01000101-UOJV01000101.1-human-gut-metagenome-genome-assembly--contig:-C82-NODE-101-length-136630-cov-46.161355_pt1 | contig 136630 bp, 115 predicted proteins | sample MGYA00242356_ERZ723903 | MGnify/ENA metagenome assembly ERZ723903
GCTTCTTTCTTTATCGCTCTCTCTCGAGGCGACTTGTTTATTTTATCACTTTTATACACGTTTGTCAAGCGTTTTGTACCGTTTCTATGTTTTTTATAGATATTTTCATTATTTTGCACAGAAACAGTACAAAACTCACACAATATTGACTATCAGAAGAACGTCGAATATATTTTTGACTCTCCGGCGTAATAAACTACCCCGTCATTGAACGCAAATACAACTGTTAGAGTAAAAGTACCCTTGCTGTCTGTAAAAGCGCCGTTCTGCGAATGTACAGTAAGCGTCCTGCACTCATTAGTATAATTAACGCCGAATGTCTTATTCACTTCCTCTATAGTCGATCCAGTCTTTATTCCGCCTATAGAGAACTCAGGACAATTATCCAAAAACAATCCCATAACATCACATTCACTTGCCTTAGCTTCTTCATAAGTATAATTGTCAATGGTCATGCTTCCTGAATATCCTGTTGCACCATTGCTGAAGAAAGTTTCCATATCATCTTCCGCTATCACATAATTCTTCGGGTCAACGCTCTCAGAATAACCACCTAAACCTGCCGCCCAAAGACCCATATCCGCTACATCACTATACTTTGCAGGAAACGCAAACGCCTTGCCTTTTAATGTCATATCAAAAAGCCTTTCGTCCTGCACATATATCTCAGGGTATACAGGGTCTTTTTCATCGAACTCTATAGGGTCTTCCGTTTCATTTTTGGACGATGTGGTCTCCGATTTGCTGTCGTTTGCATTACTATCTGTATTTTCTGTATTACTATTGTCTGAAATAATTCCGCCATTGTTGTCACTTATGTGGTCATTATCTGCTATCTGCGTATTTCCACCCGTATTGTTGTTTATATTGGGCGTATCGTCCGTCTTGCCGTTGTCGATCTTTGAATCATGTGTACTGTCGGCAATGCTTTCCTCTGTTTCGCCACCAGCTACTGTCTGATTTTCGTCAGAGCCGTTCCCATTTCTATTTATAAGGTCAGGCGACCAACTGTCATTGTACTGCACTGATGAACTGCCGTTTGTCTTTATGCTGTTTTTATCAGTTTTGCTGTCGGACAAAAACAGCCCTGCTCCAACTGCCACGCACAGTGCCGCCGCACATACTCCGCCTATCCACATAGGTTTCCTGCTTACCGCCGCAGTATTGTTGAGCTTATTTTTCAGCTCCTCGACCTGCTCTTCATCAGGCTTTATCTGCTCTTTCATGCCTCTGAAAAATTCCTTATTCATAGAAATATCCTCCTTTCAGCTTTTCTTTCAACATTTCTCTTGCCCTTGTAAGCTGCATTCTCACCGTTCCACTGCGTACTTTCATTATCTTTGCTATCTCATCAGTAGACACCTCTTCAAAATAGTAAAGATAGACCACCATTCTGTATTTTTCAGGCAGTTCCGTTACAGCGCAGAAAACATCATTTTCCTCACGGCTTCTGAAAAAGCTTATCTCTTCCTTTCTTTCTTCAAGGGGAACTGTACGCCTGCGCCAGCTTGACAATGTTATCTTTTTGCACTGATTGAGAGTAGTCCTGATAAGCCAGAACTTCTCCTCATCATTGTCCTTGACTGTTATCCCCTTTCGATAAGCTGCAAGAAACACTTCCTGAAAAACATCGTCTGCATCTGCTTTTGAGCCAAGACGTGCTATAGCGATTCCATAAACGGTACTTTTATATTTATCTATAAGCCTGTCTATCTCTGAAGGCGTATTTTTCAAATTGACGTCCATTTGATCACCCCTTTATAATAAATACTTTTTCTCTCCCGAAATGTCACAAAAAATAAAATTTTTTTCAAAAGCCGCCTGAGCATATGCCCAGACGGCTCCACTTTCTTTAGAACAATCCCTGCTCCTCTGCAGCAGACGGCACATATTCCTCGTTCTCGATTATATAGTCCACCACTCTGCAATAGAAATCTGTAGGATTCATCTGAATTTTCGATTTTATATAATTTGCCTGCTCCTGATCAGGTGCGTAAAGAGTTATGTCCATAAGCACCATATCATCGTCACAGCAGCGGCAATGCACGTTATAACCACGCTTTGCAGGCTTTATATCAAAGCTTACGTCACGATCGTTTTTAAGCTTGACGAACAGTCTTAGACCTGCCGCATATATCTTATCTCTAAAACTTTTCGGCACAAGTTTTTTGAATTTCTCAGCGCCCTCAATGCCCTTTTCAGTGAGCCGATAGTAATTCGTGCCTTCTATTTCCGCAAGCTCCAGCGTGCCGTTTTCCAACATTCTGCTGACAGCTTCCGTATATACAAAATAATTAACAACACCCTCGCCCGTGGCTATCTCAGTAAGCTGATTAGGCGTACAAAGCTGATTTATCTGACCCAGAAAATAAGCCAGAAGTATTTGAACCTCATACACGTCGGAAATGTTCTTCATGTTCTCTGATATATGAGCCTCAGGATTTTGTACCAAGCTATCAATCCTCCTTTGGAAATTTCTCTAAAAATTTGGGTATTCAAGCATATGATTGAGCAAAGCTATATTAACAGCCGCCTCAACACATGGCACAGCTCTTGGAACTACACAAGGGTCGTGTCTGCCCTTTACTTCGAGAGTTTCGTTTTTCATAGCTGAATAGTCCACAGTTGCCTGCGGTCTTGCTATTGACGGAGTAGGCTTGAAAGCAACTCTAAGTGTGATAGGCATACCAGAAGCTATTCCGCCCAGTATTCCACCGTGATTGTTTGTCTTTGTCACAACGTGACCCTTATCATTTACATAGAACTCGTCATTGTTCTCCGAACCTGTCATTTCCGCCACCTTAAAGCCTGCACCAAACTCCAGACCCTTTACCGCAGGGATACCGAAAATAAGCTGGGCTATAGAGTTTTCAAGTCCGTCAAAGATAGGCGAGCCGATACCGGCCGGAACATTGATAGCGATACATTCTATAATTCCGCCAACGCTGTCCTTATCCTTTCTTGCCTTGTCTATCTCCTTTATCATTTCGTTGCCCTGAACGTCGATAATAGTCGGGAACTCTTTCTCACGAACTTCCCTTATCATATCCTTAGTGGTATTGATAGGGTCAAAAGCCTTATCCTTTATGCCATGGACTTCTGCGATATGAGCGCCCACATAGATACCTCTTTTTTCAAGTATCTGACCTGCCACTGCTCCTGCAAAGCATAGGGGCGCAGTAAGTCTGCCTGAAAAATGTCCGCCGCCTCTTACATCATTGAAGCCTCTGTATCTCAATGCGCCTGTATAATCAGCGTGACCCGGTCTTGCAAGCCTTGAAAGGTTTGAATAATCCTGTGAATGCTGGTCTGTATTGGCTATAAGCGCACAAAGAGGAGTACCTGTAGTCTTGCCGTTAAAATAGCCTGACATTATCTGTGGCATATCCTTTTCTTTTCTCTGTGTAGAGGTCTTGTTCTGTTTAGGTGCTCTTCTTGCCATAAATTGATATATCTTGTCAAGGTCGATGCTCTCCCCCGGCGGTACATTATCCATAACAACGCCTATTGCAGGGCCGTGGCTCTCACCGAAAACGGTAAAGCCTATATTGTTGTTCCATGTTGATGACATTTTACTTCCTCCTGTCAGCTTATAAAGCCTGTATAAATAACGGCAGATACCCGCCAGATCAGTACAAATTTTTGTACTAGCCCACGTTAAGGCTCACGGCTTATCTCTCCTCCGATGCTCTCATATACCTCAAAGAAATCGGGATATGACTTGCTGACGCACTCCGCACCGTTTATCTTCAGTGGCGAAGTACATCTTGTGGCAGCCATCGCCATTGACATTGCGATCCTGTGGTCGTTGAAGCTGTCAACTTCTCCGCCATTCAGTGAGCCAACGCCTTCTATCTCCAATCCGTCCTCAAGCTCAGTTACCTTTCCGCCAATTGCGTTAAGGCACTGTGAGATAGCCGAAAGCCTGTCGCACTCCTTTATCCTAAGACGTGCGGCATTTCGTATATAGCTTTTTCCCTCGCAGAAGCTTCCAAGTACTGTAAGAACAGGTACAAGGTCGGGTATATCCGAACAGTCGAGGTCAAAAGGCCACAAACCGCCATTTTTATTATACACTATTTTCTCGCATATTTCAACAATTTTTTTATCTCCCTGAAAAGATTTTTCAGAAAGCCCTGCAATATCAATATCACTGCCCAAAGAATTTGCCACCTTGAAGAAAGCCGCCTGAGAATAATCCCCCTCAACTCTGCCGCTGAAAGGCATATAACGCTGACCGCCCTTTACAAAATAGCCCCTCTCCGTTTCCTCCACCTGACAGCCATGCTCTCTCAAAGTGCCTAGAGTTATGTCAACATATGGCTTTGACTCCAAATGAGAAGTGAGTATTATCTCGCTGTCCTCCTCAAGAAGCGGCAGAGCAAACAGAAGCCCTGTGATAAACTGAGAAGATATTCCACCATCAACATAGAACTTGCCCCCTGTGAGCTTTCCATTAGTGGAAAAAGGCATAGTGTTGTTGTATTCAAAGCTTACGCCATGCTTTGGAAACTCATCAAGATATGGTGTGATAGGTCTTTGCGGAAGCCTGCCCCTGCCGATGAACTGAGTATCCACCCCAAGCGCACAAGCAACAGGTATGAGAAATCTAAGCGTTGAGCCGCTCTCACAGCAATCCAAAGCTGCGCTCTCAGGAATATCCTTTATGCCCTCTATCACAGCCTTGTCACCGTCAAAATCTATTTTCGCCCCAAGCGCCCTCATGCAATCCATAGTCGCAAGGATATCCACCGAGGGATAAAGATTTGTTATCTCAGAAACGCCATTAGACAATGCCGCCGCTATCACCATTCTGTGTGCAACGCTTTTTGAGGGCGGAACTGTCACCTGTCCGCTGAGTTTTTTCGGAAATACAGTTATGTTCATCGCTATCCTCCGTTACATCTCTGCGATTATTTCGGCTATCTGCTCCTCGGCTATCTCTTTGCCGTACTGATTTTCACCGAAGCACATCATCCCGCCTATTTCGTTTTGGAAAACAAATCTCAGCTTTCCGTCACGGACCTTTTTATCTGTATAAAGCTTTTTCACAAGAGCCTTTCTGTCAATATAGTCAGGTATTTTTGTAGGCAGCTTTGCCCTTTCAAGAAGCTTTTCCACACGCTGTTCATTTTCATGGGATATGAAGCCAAGCTTCTCGCCCAATCTTGCCTGTGCCACCATACCGATAGCTACAGCTTCGCCATGATATAGTCTATAATCAGACACAGTTTCGATAGCTCTGCCGACAGTGTGACCGAGATTAAGCACCTCTCTCAGACCCGACTCTCTCTCGTCTTTCATTACCACTTTGTACTTGACTTCGCAGTTTTTCTTTGCGATATACTCGCAGGCTTCACCGTCACATTCAAGCACCTTTTCCACGTTCTTTTCAAGATACTCAAACAGCTCCTTATCACCAAGACAGCCGTGCTTTATAGTTTCCGCAAGACCGCTTGAAAGCTGTTTTTCAGGAAGTGTTTTCCATGTGTCTATGTCGAGATAAACTTTCTTGGGCTGATTGAACAGACCGATAAGATTTGTAGCAAGGGGCGTATCAACGGCAGTTTTTCCGCCCACAGAAGCGTCAGCCGCCGCAAGGAGCGTTGTGGCATAATTCACAAAAGGCACTCCTCTGCCGAATGTTCCTGCAACAAAGCCTGACAGGTCTGTGACAACTCCGCCGCCAACGGCTACCACACAGCAATCACGGTGAAAGCCTTTTTCAAGCATAGAGTCCTCAACAAACTCTTTCATCTGCCTGGTTTTGGACTTTTCTCCCTCAGGTATCACAAAAAGCTCGGCTTTCAGACCTGCGGCGTTGAGCCTATCATAAATATCTCTGCCATAGAGATCCACAACAGTAGAATCCGTAACAACGGCAAATTTCTTTATCTTTCCCACAAGACCGCCTTTAAGGTCGCTGACCAGCGTATCCTGCAATTTTCTGCCTATTTCTATATCGTAAGAATCGTCCACGACCCTTTTAAGCTCGCAGTTGAATTTCATTAATATCAAAACCTTTCAGTACAATTTTTTACACAGCTATCATAAAAGCCTAATTGCCGTCTGAGCATTTCTCGGCGTCTATCGCAAGTGCAATGAGCAATCCTGCCAAAGCATTGCTATCGTCATAAACGTCTATGACATAGGTATCAGTAAGGTGCAAAAGCTCCTTTGACACACGCATTATCTGTTCAGCACCGCTATAAACGGAATAGTCCCAGCCGAAAATATCGCCGTCCACTCTCCAGCCGCAGAAATCAATAAGGAACTTTGGCTTGAAAAATGTAAACTCTTTCTTTATACAGCCCATATACTCTCCGCCTATGTATATCTCAAAGGTAGGGAAAATCTTCAGCACCTTTTCTTTCAGCACGCCGACCTTGTTTCCCACACTGTCGTATATCTCCAGCAAGTGACCCCATGAGAGCCTGCCTTTTACGCTGAAAACTGCGTTACCGTATTCGTCGCACACGTCATAGCTGTCAAACCATGAAAAAAGCCTTTGTTTAAGCACAAGTTTCATCGTTCTTCCTCCTTTGTACTTTATCCATTTACAGTTCTAAAATATTATACCACATAACTGAATATTTGTAAAGAAAAAGAGGTGCGAAAACACCTCTTTTTCAATGTCTTGTTTATTCGTTTACATCAAGAGGCTTGCCCATGAACTCGGAAAGTGCCTTAACTTTCTTCATTGTTTCAGCGAACTGTGCAGGAGTAAGTGACTGCGCACCATCGCTCCATGCGTTCTTAGGGTCGTTGTGTACCTCTATCTCAAGTGCGTCACATCCTGCTGTTACAGCGCAAAGTGCCATTGGCTCAACAAGTGAAGCGATACCTGTAGCGTGGCTAGGGTCGACAGTGATAGGAAGGTGTGTTTTTTGCTGGAGCAGAGGAACGGCTGAAAGATCGAGAGTATTTCTTGTGGCAGGCTCGAATGTACGGATACCTCTTTCGCAAAGGATAACATTCTGATTGCCCTCAGACATTATGTACTCAGCGGACATGAGAAGCTCCTGAAGTGTTGATGAAAGTCCTCTCTTGAGAAGAACAGGCTTGTCGCTTCTGCCGAGAGCCTTTAGAAGTGTGAAATTCTGCATATTTCTTGCTCCTACCTGAACAACGTCAACGTCAGCAAAGCAGTCAAGATCAGAAAGATCCATGATCTCAGTAACGATAGGCAGACCTGTTATCTTTCTAGCCTGAATAAGAAGGTCGATGCCCTCCTTGCCAAGACCCTGGAATGAATATGGTGAAGTTCTTGGCTTGAATGCGCCACCTCTGAGCATTGTTGCACCTGCTTCCTTTACAGCGATAGCAGTTGTGATTATCTGCTCCTCAGTTTCAACAGAGCAAGGACCTGCAATGACCTGAAGCTTTCCACCGCCTATCTTTCTACCTGCAACGTCGATAACAGTATTATCAGGGTGGAACTTTCTGTTAGCATTCTTGTAAGGCTCCTGAACACGCTGTACATTTTCAACACATTCCTTAGCCTGAACTGCTTCTATATCGATCTGAGTTGTATCGCCAATAAGACCGATAACATTTGAATGAACGCCCTCTACCAGATTCGTCGATACGTGGAACTGGTCGAGCCAGTTCAAAAGCTCTTCTACCTGTTTTTCCTGTGAATTGTTTTTCAATACGATGATCATGTTACTTTCCTCCGAAAATCAAATTTGTATAGGCAATAAAAACAGCCGTGACATTCTTTTACAAGAAAGCCACGGCTTATAATAAACGCATATATAAAAACAGAAACTTCTCTATACGCCTATTCTGATCTCGTCGCTTTCTTCACACGCCAAAAAAACTCGAAGCCATAAAAGTAGCTCAAGCTCATAAAGAAGTATGTAAAGACTGCAGACATGATAACAGTAGACATATTCTGTTTTTTCCTTTCGATTTATTTGTTATTGCTAACCACGATTATTATACTCTCACAGGCAGGGCTTGTCAATAGCCCTGCCTGTGAGTTTACATTTTTTTTACGTTTGAAAAACACTTTATTCTTCGTTTTTCACCTTATAGCTTTCCACCAGATGATAGACCTTGATATCCACAAGAGCGTCAAGAACGATACCATCAGCGGTATAATCCTCGCTGAATATCCTGCCCTCCTGCCTTATGGTGTTCACAAGACCCGCCTTGTCAAAAGGCAAAAGAAGCCTGCATCTTACGCTGTTTTCGGGTAACGCCTTTTGTATAGCCGCAAGCAGGCTGTCAATGCCTGTGCCGTTTTTGGCGGATATCTTCACCGCTTCACCCGACGTGTCAAGCTCGTTTATATAAGGCACTTTGTCGCACTTGTTGAACACTGTCACCACAGGTATTCCCTCACAGCCAAGCTCTTTGAGCAGTTCAAGGGTAACTTTTGCCTGCTCCTCGCAGTCATCAGCCGAGGCGTCGCACACATGGATTATAACGTCCGCACTTGCTGCCTCTTCAAGAGTGGATTTGAAAGCTTCCACAAGCTGATGCGGCAGACGTCTGATAAGTCCTACCGTGTCAATAAGCGTCACCGACCTGCCGTCAGGAAGCTCTATAGCCCTTGATGTTGTTTCCAAAGTCGCAAAAAGCTTGTTCTCTGCAAGCACGCCCGCTTCTGTAAGATAATTAAGCAGTGTGGATTTGCCCACGTTTGTATAGCCCACTATCGCCGCTGTAAGAACACCGTCTTTCTTGCGACGTTTCCTCATAAGCCCACGACGCTTCTCTATCTCCTTAAGCTCGTCTGAAAGTGCCGCAATGCGTGTTCTGATGTGTCGCTTGTCAGTTTCAAGCTTCGACTCACCAGGACCTCTTGTGCCGATACCACCGCCAAGACGTGACATATTAGTTCCCATGCCTGCAAGCCTTGGAAGTCTGTATTTGTTCTGTGCTATCTCTACCTGCAATCTGCCCTCACGAGTGGTCGCACGCTGAGCGAAGATATCCAGTATGAGCATAGTTCTGTCGATAGTGAAAACGCCGCACACGTCCTCGATATTTCTTATCTGTGTGGCTGTCAGTTCGCAGTCGAAAACTATCCTGTCAATATTTTCATTTCTGCATATCTCAGCCATTTCTTCAAGCCTGCCTGAGCCTATGCAGGTGCCGCTGTCAAAGGACGGCCTTTTCTGCGTCACTCTCGCTATTACCTCACCGCCTGCTGTTTCTGTCAGCTCTTCAAGCTCGTCAAGGGAAAGCTCCACGTCATATGAACCTGTATCCACTGCCGCAAGCAGCACACGGTCTTTCTTTATTGTGTTGTCAAACATTTCTGCCATATTAATCACTCCTAATGTCTGTTATCAAGCCGCTCTTCGGCTTTTTCAGGCATAAAAAAACACACCCTCAGGCGTGTAACCAAAACGTTATACGGAAGAGTCGGAGCGGCTTGTGCCAATGCACCTGCCTGATATTCGGTTTAATAGTTTCTCACCCATATTCTTGTAATTCTCATGTCATCCGACGCTCCTTTCGTAAAATATGTTTTATTATATCACAGCCATTATATTTTGTCAAGCATAAAAACAAAAAGCAGGCTGCCTTTTTCAGACAGCCTGCAAATGTTATTCATAATCGCTTTTAAGAATACTTCTCTTGTGCTTTTTTTCCTCATAAAGCAGGATATCAGCATGGCTGAGAAGCTCTCCTATCTCAAGCGTGGCACTGCATACGAACGGATAAACGCCTACGCTCGTATGGATTATATATGGCTTATCGGCGGCATATTTAATATTGTATTCTCTTGTGACCGCTTCTATATGGTTTCTCATTGACGGGATATCTATTGCGTTATCAAGAAAAGCGCATACAACGAACTCATCGCCACCTATACGACCCACTATCTCACTGTTGCCAAAAGAGTGTTTAAGTATCTTTGCCGCAGATAGTATAGCAAAGTCGCCCTCCTCGTGACCAAATTTATCATTTATGGTTTTCAGACAATCAAGGTCGGCAAAGACCATGATAGCCTTTTCACCCTCGTTTTTGTCATTGCTGAGTCTTTTACGAAGTTCCTCAAAAAATCCCCTTCGATTGTAGCAACCCGTCAAAGCGTCCTGCCTTGAAAGATCTCGAAGAAGCTCATTGTTTTCCTTGATCTCGATAAGGCTCTTTTTAAGCTGCTTCTGGGTAACAGCCTGCTGCTTCATCAAAGTTATTATTTTAAGTGCCGCACAAAGTTGAACTGTCACCGACTGCAAATAATTAAAATACTCATGCTTTATCTCACACATCAGTATTCCGTAATGCTCCTCGTTAGAGAACAATGGTGATACCACTAATGTATAACGTCTGTCTGTTGGCAAATACTTATTCGACAACAGCTCTGTATACTTTACAGCCTGCTCTTCATGTGGGAGCTGGATAGCGTCAGAACCATTGTGATAGGCTTTGAGATACATATATTCCGGCGGCTGCCACTTATCTGTACCAAAGTGAATAAGGGCAGGCTCGAAGCTGAACAGAAAGCTTGATTCCATATGAAGCCTCGTAAGCTTATCCACAACAGTTTCATATGCTCTGTCATCATAAGCTTCAAACACAAGCATATCCCTTGTGATGGAGTTTGCCTGCCATGCAAGAAACTCATTATCCTCAAGCTTTTCCTTACAGTAATTCGCATTGCGTTCTGCCAGTATCTTGTATATCTGAATAAAAGTCTGATTTAACTTCAAATGCTTCTCCACGTTATCAAAACGAGAGATAAGCTTTTGCTGAATATACTCAACAGAAGCATAAAGCTCATCAACGCTCACAAACCTAAAAAATTCTTCACTGGCAAGAATTGAGATCATTTCTAATACTTTGTCTTTTTTGACCTCATTATCAAGATTTTCCTCACGGGCATAATCATCAAGAGCATATATTATCTTGACGTAATTTTCTCGCATTTTCGCAGTTGTTTCACTTGCACTGTATTTATTGAACAAAAACTGTCCCATTCTTCTTGCAAACGCTTCCGGATCATCTGATATGCGTCCAAAAGATATGGTCTTTAATTTTGAGTTGCCCTGACATCCACAGGAATTTCTTCTTACCATTCCCGAAGAGATCTTATCGTTGTTTATAGCCTTATTTATAACATAGTTCACAGCCTCCTGAACGGCATGATAGCCAAGTTCAGAGGGATCAGCCTTGACAGTCGTCAAATGCGGATTAAGCTCCTCAGCCACTGGATCGTCATCAAAACCTGTCACAAGGATATCCTTACCAGGACGTATCCCACGCTCTTCCATAGCCTTATAGCCCGCAATTGCCATCTGGTCGTTTGCAAAAACGATAGCATCAAGTTCTGGATTATCGTCAATTAGCTTTCCGACTTCGTCAACACAGAATCTCGAAAAATTGCCATATGCAACACGCTTTTCATCATAGATGATACCATTTTCCTTAAGAGTTTCCTTGTAAACGTCAAGTCTTTCAAGGGCATCATCACTTGTCTTAGGTCCGCTTACCATACCTATCTTTTTACAGCCATGCACCTTTATAAGATGTTCTATAGCCTCCTTCATTCCCGTTCTGTTGTCGAGCATGATACAAGGATAACCATCAATATGTGCCGTTATAGTTATAACAGGCGTTCCAGCAAATTTTTTCAGAAACTGAGCCTTATGCTCGTTGTCAAGATATGTTCCAAGTGTGCCGATAAGCACAAGCAGAACGTCGAACTTATTTGCCGCCGCCATATCGAACAAAGTATTATACTGATACTCATACACCGTTCTCAGCTTGTCGGCATAGATCCCATCTATATATCTGCCTGGAAAAATAACGAGGTCGGCGTCGCACTGCTCTGCGCCTATCATTGCGCCCTCTGCAACCGCATCGTCAAAATCATCTTCAAGGTGGCTCACCAAAAGTCCTATTTTTATACGTCTGCGTTTAGCAGTATCATTCATCATCTCATGATCCTCCGTACAAATCAGCCGTGCTGCTTCAGACGATCTAAAGCAGCGTCACACAAGGCACGCCCATGTGCTTTGCCTTATTCGTTTATCTTAATATTTTTCTTACAGTCAGTGACCGAAAGCATACCCTCCGGACTTCCAATTTCCCAACCGTCGCCTGTAAGGAACATTACATCAAACTGACAGCTTTTTGCTGTCACGTCACCTTTGCCTGTTTTATCTCCAACGCCTGAAACAGAACCACCCTCGCAGTAAAGCGTAAAGACAGTATTTTCAAGTTCACAGTCAAGCTTGCCGCCCCTTGTTCCCACACAGTTGAGAGTTCGTCCTTTCATGGAAATGTTGAGCCTGCCATCGAGAATACATATCTTTCCGGTCCCGTTACTCATAACTCCCACTGCAGTCAGATTATTTCCCGAAAGCACACAGCTAATGTTATAGTCTGAAATGCTTATATCAGCACTGCCCTTTACGGCACCAATGCCCACTGACATTCCTGCCGCAAGCTTTAGTCTGCAGCCACAGTTTGATATAGTCACATCTGCGTCGCCATCGATGCTTCCAATACCAACGCACCTATCGCCACTGCAATTTACAGCTATATCACCGCCTGCAATGACAATACCATCTTTGCAGCCTCCTCCGCCTATTCCGACGCACTTGTCGCCATTTGCAGTTATATCAAGAACACCTGTCATTGCGACAGTTATCCTTCCGCAAGTCTGCCTGCTGTCAGTGCCTATTGCATAGCAATCCTTCGACTCTGATCTGACATAAAGCTCACCTGAGCCTACAAGCTCTAACGACGATCCCTCAGGGACATAAATGCCTCTGCCGTCTATATGATCTTCACCGCTGCACACTATCCTTACTCTCGAGCCAATGCCAAGCTTTATGTTCGGCAGTTCACCATATGTAGTGAGCCATGCGTTTTTCAAGTGAATGACGCAATCAACGCCACTACCAACTGTCACAGACAGAGGCACCGCACAATCGTCCTCAGCCTTTCCCGAAAGAGTAAATGTACCTGTGCCAAGAAAAATGTCAGAATATCTTTTTTTATACATCTCAGCAAGGTCGATAACGTCATTATCCTCAGCGTGGAAGACCTTTTTATCTTTATCTCCAGCCTCGATACTGTAAGCCACTATCTCCTCACGGATATTTTCCGAGATATCGTGGATAAGCACAGGCTTCGGCTTAGAAACATAATAACCCTGAATAAGATCGACGCCGAAATATATCATGGTTTTAAGTTCTTCGCTTGTTTCAACACCCTCTGCAAGTGCGGTATATCCGCTTGAATGGAAATATTCCACCATTTTTGAAACTATCTTCTGAGCCTTAGGATTCTGGTCAATACCAGAAATGAGGGAACGGTCTATCTTTACCACCTCAGGATCATATCGCAGAAGATTCGATGTATTTGAGTAGCCTGTGCCGTAATCGTCAATAGCAAGGCTCATATTGTTCTTTTCAAGACGCACCCTTATTCTATCGAGGTCGTCCTCGCTGATCTCTGTCTGCTCTGTCATTTCGATAACGACCTTTTCAAGAAGTTCGCCATAGTCATTGACGATCGCATAAAAATCCTTATCGTCAAGAGCATGAGATGATATTGAATTTATATACAGCCTGCGGTTTTCAAAATCGAGCTGATGCTTGCTGAGATATTTAAGAGTATTTTTCAGTGTAGCTTTCTCTATATCGTAAAGTCTGCCAAAATTTTTAGCACAGTTGAGTATCTGAAGCGGATTGAGTGCTATATTTCCCTTTGTTCTCATAAGCGCTTCATAAGCGACTATCTCGCCTGTTGAAGCACTAACGATAGGCTGAAAATGATATGTAAACAGATTTTTATCAAGAAGCTCTGAAAAAGCCCTGATATTCTCGATATCGCTCTTCTGCTTTGCATATTTTTCAGGATCAAAGCAACAAATACTGCCTGCACCCTTTGCCTTAGCTTCATAGAGTGCAAAGCCTGCTGCGTGCATGAGTCTTGCTGGCACTTCAAAGCCGCTGCTTATGCCTGCCGTCACAGACAGCGAATGATTTGAAGACGATCTCACTCCAAATTCATCTGGCAGGCAACACTCCTTCACCGCTTTACGTATATTGTCAGCAAACTCCTCAGGCTTACCTCCAAAGCGTGGAACATATATCCAAAACTGACCGTCTGAATTGAATGCCGTTACAGTATTTTCAGGCAAAACCGCAACAGCCGCCTTAAGTGCCTCCCCTATGCAGTAGTCTGAATCCAAAAGCTTCCCTGCTCCATCAAATCTTACAAGAGCAAGCAATGATGAGCGTGTCATTCCATCAAGAAGTCTTACAAGCTCTGATTGTGGTATAATGTCGATCCCTTCAAAAACACTTTTTGACATATATTCTTTCGACAGATACACTATTCCGGCGGTAATGCCACTTGGAGTGTCAAGAAGTTCTATACACAACGGCAGGCCAAGATCTCGTCCTCCGCCGTTCAATGCAACTATATCTCTGAACTTGTCATAATCTGTGTTCTCTCTAAGTCCCATAAGAGCACGACAGTTTTCATCGGCATAAAACTCTCCGCTTTTCTCGTCCATAACAAACCCGCCGATATTGTGCCATATTGAACAAACCTTTCCCCAGACAGCACCAAAATAGCTTTGCCACAATTTATTTTCCATATCCATGATCTTCACCATGCCTGAATATACGACTGTGTTCAGACAATCCTTCCTTTGGAGATTTGTTAATTTTTTATATTTTTATAACTAATTATTTATCAAGCCTATTATAACATAATCCCGATAAAATTACAATAGCGACTAAGGAAAAGATGTTACAAAATCGTGCATGGAATTTTGTATATCTGTTTGACTTAGCTGGTTTTTGGTAGTATAATATAAGCATACACACAATGGAAAGTTAGGATAAAATGACAGATTTTCGCAATAAGTATTCAGTGCTTCAGGACTTTTTCGGACACTCTCAGTTCAGAAACGGTCAGGAGCAGATAATAGACAGCATACTTGCAGGGCGTGACTGCCTTGGAGTTATGCCAACAGGCGCAGGCAAATCTATGTGCTATCAGATACCTGCCCTTATGTTTGACGGGATAACCATAGTTGTTTCGCCGCTCATATCCCTTATGAAAGATCAGGTGAACTCGCTGATACAATCAGGAGTGAGGGCAGCGTATCTGAACTCGTCACTGACGGCGGCACAGTATGAAATGGCTATATCAAACGCCGCCCGTGGTATGTACAAGATAATATATGTTGCACCTGAAAGGCTGATGACAGGATCGTTTTTGTCACTGGCTTCGTCGGTGAAGATATCCATGCTTGCGGTGGACGAAGCCCACTGCGTTTCTCAGTGGGGACAGGATTTCAGACCTTCCTATATGAAGATACCTGAGTTTCTTGGCAAACTTCCCTACCGTCCTATCGTCAGCGCATTCACCGCCACTGCCACCGCAGAAGTAAAAGCGGACATTATCAAAATGCTTGAACTCCGTGACCCTTTCACCATAACCACAGGCTTTGACAGAAAAAATCTCTACTTTGGCGTTTCTCACCCTCATGACAAATACAGTGAAACAGTGAGGATAGTTGAGAAATACAAGGACAACTGCGGAATAATCTACTGCTCTACAAGGAAAAATGTTGAGAGCGTGTGTGAAAAGCTCTGTGCCGACGGCTACAACGCTTCACGCTATCATGCAGGACTTTCTGATGAGGAAAGGCGTAAAAATCAAGACGATTTTATCTTTGATCGTGTCCAGGTCATGGTGGCGACCAATGCTTTCGGCATGGGAATAGACAAATCAAACGTGAGCTATGTCATACATTATAATATGCCTAAGAATATTGAAAGCTATTATCAGGAGGCAGGCAGAGCGGGACGTGACGGCAACGAAGCAAAGTGCATTTTGCTCTACAGCGGTCAGGACGTTGCGACCAACAAGTTTCTTATAAACAATTCTCATGACAATCCCGACCTTGACGATGACACTCTTGAAATGATACGCAAACGTGATCTTATGCGTCTGAAAAAGATGACCGATTACTGCAACACAAACGGCTGTCTGAGAGAGTTTATCCTTGGATATTTCGGTGAGAAGCAGGACAAGCCTTGTCAGAACTGTTCAGGCTGTTTGGGTGATTTCGGAGAAACAGAAGAAGTTGACGTGTCTGTGGATTGTCAGAAGGTGCTTTCCTGCATTTATAGACTTCACCAGCGAAACCTTTCTTTTGGAGCAGGTGTCATAGCACAGATACTTAAAGGCTCAGACTCCGAAAAGGTAAAGCGTTTTGACCTTTCCACTCTTTCGACATACGGCATAATGAAAGACTCCACGCAGGTCTATATCCGCAGGCTCATAGCTTTTCTTGAAGCTGATGATTACATCACACAGACTTCACACGGGGATTTTTCTGTGCTTACCCTTACAAGAAGGTCTGCAGAAATATTAATGGACAAAAAGACTATTACAATACGCCTTCCAAAGAAAAAGCCAAAGAGCGAAACGGTCACAAAGATCGGCAGGGACGAAGTTACGACATTCGACAAGGAGCTTTTCGGACGGCTCAGAGCTGTGCGGAGCAAGCTTGCGACACAGGCAAGTCTGCCTGCATATATCATTCTTACAGACGCTTCACTGCGTGATATGTGTATAAAGCTGCCTAAGACGCAGACGGAGCTTTTGAATATCTCAGGGGTTGGAAAGTCAAAGCAGGAACGTTATGGAAGATACTTTGTAGCTGAGATACAGAAATATCTCAAGGAAAATCCTGACGCTGCTTCGGGTTATAAATATATCCCAGAGGGCTATCTGCAAAAACAGATGGCGGAAGGCGGTCAAAGCACAAAGGAATATATAATCGCCCACGCAGGTGAGCTTTCAGGCAAGGAACAGGATATGACCCTTTCAGAAGTATGCGACAGCATTTTCTATCAGCTCGGCACAGACGGCGATATAAGAAGCATAAAACTTGCCATAAAAGAATGGCTCATAGGTGAAAATTATCTTGCAAAAGACGGTGCAAACGGCAGGGGCTTTCTTGAAACTACAATACTTTCCCCTGAAGCAGGAATAATAGAGCGTGAAAAAATATCACAGCTTGGAAACAGCTACAAGACGATACTTTTTCCAAAGCAGGCGCAGGAATTTATTTTTGAGAACATAGAGGAGATACTCAGCAAAGATGTACAAAACTAATAATAAAATGCGGTTTTGTGACAAATATTTATGTTTTCATACAATTTAGGTGGGGAAAATCAGAAAAGCTATTGAAAACCCACGAAAAAAGCAGTATAATAACAATAGTACATAAAACGTCACGGGAGCTGAATGTTTTTCGGCTGAGAAAGAGCAAATTGATGTTCTGACCGCACCTGATATGGGTAATGCCAGCGTAGGAAAATAGTGTGTATATCTATGCGTATGCCCTTTTATCAGGCATACGCATTTTTTGTACGCAGAAAGGAATGATATAATATGAAAAATTCAAAAACACTCACATTGGTCGAGGGTGCAGTAATGGTGGCACTGGCAACAGTGCTTAGCTTTATCAGAGTATACAAGCTCCCTTGGGGCGGCTCTATCACACTGCTCTCCATGCTTCCTATAGCCGTTTTCAGCATTAAGCATGGCGTAGCAAAGGGTCTTGGAGCGGCATTTGTTTTCTCTCTCATTCAGTTCATTCAGGGTATCACAGACGGACTTTTCGGCTGGGGACTTTCTCCTATAATGCTCGTTGCCTGCATATTCATTGACTATCTTGCAGCCTACACAGTTCTTGGTGTGGCAGGAATGTTCAGAAAGAAAGGCGCAGTGGGCTGGATAGCAGGAACAATGATAGCAGTTTTCCTGAGATTTGTTTGCCACTTCATCAGCGGCGTTGTTATCTGGAAGTCATTCGGCGCACTGTGGGACGGCTTCTCAACAGACAACAGCGTACTCTACAGCCTGCTTTACAACGGCTCATATATGCTTCCTGAAATGATATTCACAGCTATCGGTGCGTTTGCACTTTTCGAGATACCTCAGACTAGAAAGATACTTTCCACACAGGATAAATAATCACACATTGCAAAAGGCTGGCGGTTTGCGGCTGTTTTCATTCATGCAAAAAAAGGACGAACACAAAATGTTCGTCCTTTTATTTATCAGTTATAACCGCAGGCAAGACGTTTCTCAAACTCAGCCGCAGGCAGAGGCTTGTCAAACACAAAGCCCTGAACAGCGTCACAGCCAACTTCTCTGAGATAGTCAAGCTGCTGCTCAGTTTCAACTCCCTCGGCGATAGTTTCCTTGCCAAGCTTTTTAACCATTTTTATAATGTAATAGAACATTATAAGATCTTTATCCTTGCCCTCATAATCCTTTTCAAGAGGAATAAAGGACTTGTCTATCTTTATTACCTGCAGATCAACATTCTTTATCATATTGAGCGATGAAAAGCCAGTACCAAAATCGTCCATAGATGTGACGATACCATTAGCTCTCAGACCATTCACGATCTCCGTGATAAGCTCAAAATTCTGATAATCCTCGCTTTCAGTAAGCTCTATTTCTATAAGCTGGTGATCAAGCTCGTATTTGTCGATCAAGGCAACTATATTACCTATCATATTTTTTTCTTCCAGGTGCTTCCTCGAAAAATTCACTGATATCCTCAAGGGTTCAAAACCCATATCTATGCGTTTTCTCAGCCATTTGCAAACTTCTTCAAGCACATAGTAGTCAAGCTTTATTATGCTTCCGTCATTCGTAAGAAGCGGAATAAACTCCACCGGTGCTGATAACCTTCCCTTTCTATGCCAACGTACAAGGGCTTCTGCACCAAATATCTCCTTGGTTTCGATGCGTACCTTTGGCTGATAATACACCTCAAACTCACCTGCCATAAGCCCAGCCATGAAGTTTGACAGCACTCCCTGAATTTTCATCAGTTCTTGTTTTATATTTTCGGAATACTCTATTACATGACCTGCGCCAACTCGTCTTGCAGCAGCATATGCAATGCTTGCACGAGCCATTACTTCTCTTGGATATCTTATACCCACAGTTGACGAATATCCGATGGTTGCACTAAAAATAAAATCCTTTGATACTTTGCCATCGTCATACCTTATATTCATAAAGCTGAGCATATCAATATATTCTCTGAGCGATTCGTTCTTTACAAGCATAACGAAATTATCGCCGCCAAGTCTTGCGATCATCTCACCATCTGAAAGATTTCGGTATATCGTTTTTGTATAATTACGCAAAACAACGTCGCCCTGTTCGTAATTTAATACCTTATTTACATATTTGAAGTTATGTATATTGAAAAAGATTATACTGAAATCCTCTATCCTGTTTTGCGCTATAAGCATACCAGCGTAATTTATCAAAGCGTCTAAAGTTGCTGCACCTGTTTCAATATCCGTTTTTATAACATGAGTAACAAGCTCCTGCATAACTACCCTGTTAAACTGGATAAAAACAGTGTTTGCGATTATCTCTACGATATTCCTTTGCTCGTTATCAAAGCCATTGGAATTACCAGAATAAAAGGTCACTGTTATAAAGCCGCCTTCAAACAAAGGAAAACTTGCCTCAAAAGGCTCGTTTTCCACGTCCTTCTCTCTGTCATAAAGCACCATGAGCATATCTGCACCATCCTCACAAAGCTTTGTTGCAGGCATTTTCACTGCAAGCTCCGCTCTGACGATGTCAAGCTTGTCTGCCACAGCAGCCACAGCACTTTTCACCTTGGCACTGCATTCGTCCATATCTGCCGAATCTTCATATATCGTTCGGAAGAAAAGCATCAAATCATTATCAAAATTCATTTTTATCCCCACTAATTTTTTATTCAATGATCACGTTTAGGAAAACGTTTTCAAAAATACCTGTACTTACCTTATTTCATTTTACTACTTTTTATAAAAAAAGTCAAGCAAACATAGCAAAACGCCGTCCTTTTCCGACGGCGTTTTATCGTCTTAGTATCTATAGCTGCTTTCACCTACAAACTCCCTTGCAAGGGAATTTACAGGCACACTTTCGAGCATCACCGGCTCTATCTCCTCAAGGGCTTTTAGCATAGGCAAAAAGCGTTCAAAATCCTTATAGCTCCTGCTCTCACGTCGCAGTGTATCCAAAAGATAGTTCTTATACAAGGCAGGCTCATAAGCGTGAAAAGTATCCACTGAAAACTCAGCCCTGTGCTTGTATGGCATTATATACTTGTTCTCGCCAGCCTCAACGCTGTCGAACATATCTAGTGTTTCCGCTGCACTTCTGCCACGGAAAAATCCGTCCCTTATAAGTCTGCGCATAAGCCTGATATAGCAAGGATGCAGAAGCTCACCGTCTTTCAATTCAAGTCTGCTTCTTACACTGACGTACATACATCTTGCATAATCTCCTGCCGCACCTGTGACCTCCGGATTGAGCGCATGGATACCCTCGAAAACAACTATGTCGTTTTTGTTTCGTCTGAGTTTTTCTCCATCACGCCTGCATTGTTCTGAAAACTCAAACTTCGGCAGAACGACTTCCTCGCCGCTGTTTATCTTTTCCATATGCTCATAAAGAAGCTTTCTGTCTATTCTGTCAGGAGATTCATAGTCAGGCTTGCCGTCCTCTCCTATAACAGCGGTGAAGCTGTCAGAAGGCAGAAAATAATCGTCCATAGAGATAGTGTGAGTGTGTATCCCCCTGCTGTCAAGTATTTCCTCTATTTTCAACGCTGTTGTGGTCTTGCCCGCCCCTGACGGACCTGCCAAAAGCAATATAGGCTTCTCCTTTTGATGCTCCTCGATGCTGTCTGCAATGGCAACGAGCTTTTCATTATATTTTCTGTCGCACTCTTCAACAAAAAGCTTTTCGTCATCTCTGACCTTTCTGTTTATAGCACTGACGTGTATTTTTTTCATTGTGTGGTTTGTTCCTTTCGTATGCGTCAGGCAACACCACACATAAAGCGTGCAGTGTTGCCCTGTATCTCATATTATATGTGCAGCAAAAGCTAATCGTTCCACTTTGCACAGATATTATTTATGGTATCAGTGAGCTTTGCAAGGTCTTTATTCGTAAGACCTGAGCTTTTGTTTACCAAAGCCGTCAGCCTGTCAAGAGCGCTGAGCAGACGCTGATAGTTAGGCGACGCACCTGTCTTCTTGACTATCTTTATAGGGGTCGTGTTTTTGAACTCGCCGCTTACAAGGTCAAGCTCCGCACCGCTGTATGGTGCAAAGGCGTTAAGCCCGAAATCGTTGCGCAAATGCTCCTTATACGCCTCGGCAACAGAATCCTCGCCGTGGTTGACAAAAACTTTCTTAGGCGGCTTTTCATAGCTTTTTATCCACCTGTCCAGACCGTCAACGTCAGCATGACCGCTCACGCCTGGAAGCACCAGTATCTCAGCCCTGACAACGACTTCCTCACCGAAAAGCTTTGCAGTTTTTGCACCCTCCACAAGACTTCTTCCAAGGGTATTCATTGCCTGATAGCCCACAAAAAGTATGGTGTTTTCAGGTTTCCACAAATTGTGCTTGAGGTGGTGTTTTATTCTGCCTGCCTCGCACATACCGCTTGCGGAAATTATTATCTTAGGTGTGTCGATAAAGTTTATGGCTCTTGACTCGTCACTTGTGACAGCGATATTAAGTCCGCTGAAAGTGATAGGATTTATGCCCTTGTTCACATAGGACATTGCCTCTTCATCGAAACAGGAATTTTTGTTTTTATTGAATATCTGCGTTGCCTCGATAGCAAGTGGAGAATCCACATACACAGGAAAATCCCCATGACCCGTCACCATATTCTCCGCCTTGATATGCCTTATAAAATACAGCAGTTCCTGTGTTCTGCCCACTGCGAAGGACGGTATAACAAGGTTTCCTCCCCTATCAAAGGTCTTTTGAATGACCTCTGCAAGACTCTTTGCATAGTCCTTCGGCTTATCATGGCGACGGTTACCATATGTGGACTCCATTACAACATAATCTGCCTCCGTTATATACTGCGGATCTCTGATAAGAGGCTGGTCAAGGTTTCCTATATCTCCCGAAAATACGATCTTACGTTCTTCACCGTTCTCTGTGAGCCATATCTCGATACTTGATGAACCAAGCAAGTGACCTGCGTCGATAAAGCGCACTTTTATGCCCTCGGATATCTCCGTCACCTCACTGTATGGGTGTGGGCAAAGGCAGGCAATAGCCGCCTCTGCGTCTGCCATAGTATAGAGTGGCGACACTTCGCCAGTGCCCTTACGTTTGCCCTTTCTGCTTCTCCACTCTGCTTCAAACTCCTGAATATGCGCTGAATCTCTCAGCATTATCTCACATAAATTACAAGTGGCCTCCGTTGCGTGTATCTGTCCAGCAAAGCCGCCTGCCGCCAACAGTGGAAGCAGACCTGAATGATCTATATGAGCATGAGTCAGCAATACAAAATCTATATTTCCAGGAGGACAAGGTATCTTCGCATTTTCAAAATAGTCAACGCCCTGCTCCATTCCGAAATCCACCAGAAATCTCTTTCCGCAGGCTTCTATATATGTACAGCTTCCCGTTACCTCATGTGTTGCACCGATAAAATTAAGTTTCATTGCCCTTATCCCCTCGTTTCGTTCATATTCTGTGACAGTATCTCTATCACACTTACATTATAGCACATTCCAAGTGTGATTTCAAGCATTTTGCATAAAAATATTTGATTATCGGCAATTATTTTGTAAAGTCTGAAAGAACGTCAAGTAATAATGAGGTAAGCAACAGCATATAGATTACTACAGAAAAATTTAATGGGGTGTGAACAATGAATGGATCCGAAAAGGAACGATGTGTGCTGCTTGGAGAATATGTTGCGGCACACAGAGCCACGGTACGCTGTGCGGCAAAGGAATTTGGCATAAGCAAATCCACAGTACATAAGGATCTGACAGAACGTCTGCCGAAAATCTCTCCTCAGCTTTTCAAAAGCGTAAAAGAGGTCCTTGAGGAAAACAAACGTGAAAGACATATAAGAGGCGGAATAGCGACCAAGCATAAATATGAACAGCAGTTCAAAAAGGCTGTAAAATGAAAAAAAGGACGGTCTGAGCCGTCCTTTTTGTGTTATCAGAATTTTCTTGCTTCCGCCCTTTTAGAGATAAGATCTTTCCATGCAGAGGGGTGGAAAAGTATCAGCAGAGGGAAAAGCTCCAATCTGCCTGCAAGCATATCGAACATGAAAACGAACTTTGAAAAAACAGAGAAGTTTGAAAAGTTGCCTGTTGGACCTACCTCCGCAAGACCAGGTCCCATGTTATTGATGGTTGTCAGCACAGCAGTAAAGTTTGTTACAAGATCTTTACCATCAAATGCCACCATAAAAACTGATGAAGCAAAAATTATCACGAATGTTACGATATAAACATTTATAGAACGCACTATCTCATGCTCAACAGGTTTGCCGTCAAGGTTTACCTTGCGTATGCTCTTTGGGTGTATATAGGAGTGAAGCTCCTTTATCATTGTCTTGAAAAGCACGATCACTCTTGATACCTTTATACCTCCGCCCGTACTGCCTGCGCAAGCTCCTATGAACATTATAAGCACAAGCACCGTCCGGCATATCTGAGGCCACAGATTAAAGTCAGTGCTTGAAAAGCCCGTACTTGTAATGAGCGACGCCACCTGAAATACTGATTTTGTAAGTGCGTCAAAAATGCTAACACAGCGGTCGAGGATATTTGCGAATATTATAGCTGTGGCAATGAGGATTATAGCAAAATAGCACCGTACTTCCTCCATTTTGAATGCCTTTTTAAAGTGCCTGTATATAATATAATAGTATGCGTTAAAATTCACGCCAAACAGTATCATGAAAATGGCAACCACCCACTGCAAATATGGCGAATAGCTTCCTAAGCTGTCGTTCTTGACTCCAAAACCACCTGTGCCTGCCGTTCCAACGGCTGTACAAATGCTGTCAAACACAGGCATTTTGCCGATAATAAGGAAAATAAATTCCAATATGGTCATGCCAAAATAGATTATATAAAGTATTCTTGCGGTATATTTCATCTTTGGAACAAGCTTGCCGACTGATGGTCCAGGGCTTTCCGCCCTCATAAGATTTATATTTGAACCACCGCTCAGCGGTATGATAGCAAGCAGGAAAACTAAAACTCCCATACCGCCTATCCAGTGCGTGAAGCTTCGCCAAAAAAGTGCAGTATGAGAAAGCGCCTCAACATTGGTAAGGATCGAAGCACCAGTTGTTGTAAAGCCGGAAACTGTTTCAAACATAGCATCCGTGAAGCTTGGTATCTCTCCGCTTATCCAAAAAGGCATACACCCAACAAGGCTCATAACTATCCAGCTCAAAGATGTTGCTATACAACCCTCTTTGAGATAAAACACATAGTTTTTAGGCTTTTTCCAAGCCATTACCACACCAATAGCAAGGCACACAATGGCTGTTCCAAGATAATAAAGTCCCACGCCTTCCCCGTAAACCAGCGACACTATGCAAGGCAGAAGCAAAAAGCAGGCTTCCATTCGCATAACGTTTCCTAAAATATATCGAATGATCGAGCTGTTCATATTTCCTCCGCTATTTCAGAATATCAGTGATATCGTTAAATCCCGTATGAGTAGTGACGACCATTACAGTGTCGCCCTTCTCTATAGTATCCTGACCGCTCGGGATAATGATCTTGCCGTTTCGATTTATGAACGCTACAAGCAAATGTCTTTTTAAATCAAGAGCCTGAAGCGGTGCACCTGTGACCTCTGACTCCTGATCCACCTTGAACTCGATAGCTTCTACTCTATGATCGAACAAATGATACAACGTTTCGATATTGCTATCTCCCGATTCGTTCTTCGCGCGGACGTAGGCTATTATCGCCTCAGAGGTGATATATCTTGGATATACTACGCTTCCGAGGTCCAGTCTGCTTATAACGTCCTTGAAGTTTATCCTGTTTATCTTTGTGATAGTCTTAGCATTTGACACTTGTCTGGCATGAAGAGTGAGCAAGATATTTTCTTCGTCTATTCCCGTGAGAGCCACAAATGACTCTGCATACTCTATGCCCTCTTCCTTCAGAAGTTCCTCGTCAGTGCCATCACCGTTTATTATTATCGCCTTTGGCAAAAGCACGCTGAGATCCTCACAGCGCTGTCTGTCATTCTCGATTATCTTGACGTTGATACCCATGCCTATAAGACGTTTTGCAAGATAATAAGCCGCCTTGCCGCCTCCTATTATCATTGTGTTTTTCACCTGATTTGTCTTCACACTGATATCCTCAAAGAATGTCCTTGAAAAATTTCTTTGGGTGCAAAATGAGATAACATCATTCTTTTTCATTGTGAAATCGCCGGATGGAATATATATTTCCCCTTCTCTCTCAACAGCGCATATAAGCAGGCTTGTTGCCGTTTTACGGCTAAGCTCAGCGATCGTAGTGCCGACAAGAGGATTGCCCTCAGGTATCTTATACTTTATAAGCTCCGCCTGACCATTCGCAAAGGTGTTTACCTCAAGAGCTGTTGGCAGACAAAGTATCCTTGCAGCCTCACGGGACGCCTCCATTTCAGGATTTATCACCATCGCAAGACCAAGCTTTTCTCTAAGATAGCCTATCTCCTTGCTGTAATCAGGCGTTCTTACTCTTGCAATAGCTGCACATTTTGCCACTCTCTTTGCGAGTGTACAACAAAGCAGGTTAAGCTCATCAGACTCTGTGACAGCAATTATAAGGTCGGCGTTCTCTATGCCGGCGTCCTGCTGAACGCTAAAGCTTGCACCGTTTCCTACGATGCCCATAATGTCATAAAGACTACTGAGTTCCTGTATCTTCTTTGCATTCTTGTCAACTATCGTGATATCGTGACCCTCTTTCACAAGCTGTTCAACAAGGGTCGTGCCTACTTTTCCGCAGCCCACAATGATAATATTCAAACCGCCTGCAGGCTTCTTTTGTTTACTCATATTTTTCCTCCAACCGAATGACATACTGCCATTCACAGCAGTTCTCTGCACTTCTTCTCTTCATTAAGCAGAGCCTGATCATCAAAAGCGTATAATTCCATATCATATAATGTATCACTATGCTGTTAATAATATGTTAAAGTATAGTAAAGATATTAATAAAACTTACGACGATTGCCAAACTCATTTTTCCAAATTAGCGATTTTCAAAAAAAGCACAAAAAAACTGTGCCGCCGATACATACCGACAGCACAGCTCAATTAAGAAAGAATGATTTGGAAGAATTACTCTACATTTTTGAGTGCCTCATCAAGAGGTACTTTCTTTACACGTCTTGTAAGTATGAACGCCACCACTGCATAAGCAATAATGCCGAACAGCGGAACTTCAACAAATATATACGCAGGAATGTAATATGGCAGCCAGCCTGAATACTGAGCGAAAGCAACTTTGAATATATACTTCAAAGTGACATTTACTATAGGAACAGACAGTAGCATTGAGGCTATAACGACTATGGTCGTAGTCGTTATATAAAGGCTGTTTATTTCCCTGTTGTTGTAACCCAGTATCTTTGTCATAGAAATAGACTGGCTGTTCTTTTCTATTATGACCTTTGAAAGAAGATAAACAATTAGCATGAACATTATAACACCCGCTGTCGCAAACATACTTATCATAGAACCCATAGACAGTATAAGCTGTCGTGATGTTTTTGTCAGGTCGTCTTTCGTTATAGTTGTCGCAATATATAGATCGTCTATATCCTTTATCTTTGTATTGGAGAAATAACCATTAAAATACCCGTCCTCAAGTTCAAAGGTCTTTATGAAGTCGCTGTCTGTCAGATAAACTGCTATAGTTGCAGGATCGTCATAAATACCCTCTACCTTAAAATTGTATTTTTTATCTCCGTAAGACTCTTTCAGCGTCACTTCATCGCCGACCTCTATGTTATACTTCTGAGAATAACCATCAGAGATAAACGCTCCGCCGTCTTTTATATCTGCATGAACGAACTTGCTGTTTTCTTTAACTCCGTAAATAGTTGCCGTTTCCTCTTTTAGCTTGTCATCGACAGTTTTAAGAGAGCCTGAACAATATTTCTCTACACCCTCTGTTTTAGTTTCAACAGGCATTTTCAGCACATACTGATATTTGCTTATCATATTATCTTCTATTATATCCTGATAATGAAGAAGCATAGGCTTCATGCCAAGGCCAAAGAAGATGATAACATTAGCAAAAAGAATGCCAACAAACACTGTAATATAGTTAGGAATGTTCTGGAAAATGACTCTAAGTCTGAAACGCTTTAATATGCCTATCCTTGTGTTGAGCTTAAAAGCCTTTTTCTTCTGACGCTTTTTAAGATCACGCCTTAAGAATTTAAGCGGTGAAAGACTTAGTTTATTTACAAGCATTACAAGGTTTATTACGAAAAGTATTATAAGAGGAACTACTGTCGTCTTTATAAACGCATCTGCGTTCCAGATCGTTTTGTATGTTGGCAGACTGTAGCTTCCATAGTACGCTTTGACCGCAAATTCCTTAAAGCAGGTGTAACCAAGTATGTTGCCTACAATGGCAGATACAAGCACGACTATCATAGGCGTTGCAAGATAATGTCTTACAAGCTCGCCCTTAGTGTAGCCTGAGGCTCTGAGCGTACCTATAACGTTTGCTTCTTTTGCAATGGTGTTTCCCGTTGTTATAGCAAAAACAAATGCGATTATGACCATAACAAGATAAAGAAAAACTGTTATCATTGTGTTATCGCCCTTTATATCGTCGCCTGTAAAATGTATCGCCTGATTTGAGTATTCCGGAATAAACTGAGTGAGCATTGAGATTCCATTTATATGCTTCATGACCTTCTCAGCCATATCCTGAGCTTCCTCGTCGTTTGCCGGGGTTTTATCATATTTCCATGAGTAGCTGTAATGAAGATCAGCCTCACCATAATCGTCAAAAAGCGTATCGGTAACGATAGCTACACCGAACTTCAAAGCGTCAAACATCATATCAGACGGATTAGAATACAGTGCGCTGTAATCTGAAAGTGCAACAAGACCTGTTATCTTAAGCTTCTTGCCGCCGACCGTCAGGCTGTCGCCAACTTTAAGCTCGTTATTGTCAGCATACATTCTGTCAATAGCGATCTCGTCATCAGCAGAAGGAAGCTCACCGTCCATTATACATATCTTGTCGATATCCTTACGATTTTTGAAAAGCCTGATAGTGCTGTCAACTTCTTTTGTTTCTTTGTCAAGATAAAAATTTTCATATACCTTTATCTTCTCCTCACCGTCCTCTATCTTCTTGATAGCATCATCATCGGCTTTTTGAAGAAGTTCAAAATTTCCGCTTTCGATATTGTATTTCTCAAAGCTTTCGTCATAAGCAACAGACATACTGCCTGCCGCAACAAGAAAGCCTGATACTATGCCTATCATCATTGTGATGAACAAAAACAGAACGATGTATTTTCCTATTTCGCCCTTCAGCTCTCTGGGCAAACGCTTGATAAGAGGGTTTTTCATGCTGCCCCTCCTTACCAATCAAGCTCTTCGGCTGTGAGCTTAGTTTCATTAAGATAATTCTTTCTTATCATACCGTCTCTAAGCTTTACAACTCTGTCAGCCATTTGCTTGATAGCGTCATTATGTGTTACCATTATGATAGTGTTGCCATACTTCTTGTTTACGTCCTCTATAAGCTGCAATATCTCCTTGGAGGTATTGTAGTCAAGCGCACCTGTGGGCTCGTCGCAGAGCAGGATATCAGGGTTCTTGACGATGGCTCTGCCAATAGCAGTTCTCTGCTGCTGACCTCCCGAAAGCTGATTAGGAAGCTTGTGACGATGCTCGTAAAGTCCAAGGGTTTTAAGCAGGTCGTCAACGTCAAGAGGGTTGTCGCTAAGATATGCGCCTACCTCGATATTCTCCTTGATATTCAGGTTAGGTATAAGGTTGTACATCTGGAAGATATAACCCAAGTGCTTTCTTCTGTAAAGGGTCAATGCCTTTTCGTTCATGTCGGCTGTTTTTTCGCCGTTTATTGAGATATACCCCTCGTCAGCGGCGTCAATGCCTCCTATAATGTTCAGAAGTGTTGATTTACCTGAGCCTGACGGTCCGAGAAGCACGCAGAACTCTCCTTTTTCTATTTCGATATCAATGCCCTTAAGCACTTCAACTCTGCTCTCGCCCTCGCCAAAATGCTTTTTTATGTTCTTTATTTCAAGAAACACATTCATTCCCCTTTCCAACTATTTATTTTGATAATGTATCTTTGCCGTTTTTAAACGTCATATTATACATATTTGTATGCCATAACTTACTTCACATTGTGGTTAATTGCAACTAACCGATATATCTGATAAATCCCGCCGAAAAAGGCGGGATCTAACGATATAAATATTACTGATTTAGCCGTTTGTCGTGCTTTGCAAAGCAAAGCTTACAAGCTTGTCGAGAGCGTCATCAGATATCTGAGAAACAATAGCCACCGAGTCATTCTCGGCATTTTTTCTCTCAACACCCACACGGTTTTCAAGAAAATCCTGAAGTATCACACTTGGAGTATAAAGCTCATTAGCTGCCTTTATGCCCTCAGATGTCAGTGTGATCTCACGGTAAGGCTCTTTGATTATATAGCCCTCGTCTATAAGCTTCTGAGTCATCTTGACGGTGCTTGCCTTTGTCACGCCCAGAACAGAAGCTACCTCTGTGGATTTGACAGGTCTGCCGTTCTGACCCAGTCTGTATATGGCAAATAAATACCTTTTCTGTGATTTAGTCAGCATTCAGATGACCTCCCCGAAGTTTATTACTGTTTTATCATGATCTGTGACAGCGAGAAGAATTTGGACAACAGCCGCAGCTGCCACCGCAAGAGCTTTTGCCCTGTTTCTTATCCTTTACGAGCTTGTAAATTATAGCTGCCACGATAGCAATGAGAATCACTGCTATCAGAATCGTACCAACTACTGTGTCCATAATTATCCTCCCAACTGTTTATGCAAGATCAGTGATGATATTTGCTTTTTATTATGCGTTTGCGCCTACCTTAACGTCCTTTTCAAGCTTAGTGCTTTCCTTATAAGGTCTAACGAGCATATAGATGATAAGAGCGATAAGAGCTATTGCAAAGATAAGACCGATAACATTTACCTTACCTGTGAAAAGACCGCCAAGCTGATTTACGATAAGAGCGATAACATAAGCGAAACCACACTCATAGCCAATAGCGAACCAGAACCACTTTCTGCTGTTCATCTCACGCTTGATAGCTCCCATTGCTGCGAAGCAAGGTGCGCAGAGGAGGTTGAAGATAAGGAACGACATACCTGTGATGCCGGTGAACGCAGCACCGATCGCAGAGTAAACTGAACCATCTCCGCCGCCGTAAAGGATACCCATTGTACCAACGATGTTCTCCTTAGCAACAAGACCTGTAACAGCTGCAACAGTTGCCTGCCAGTTGCCCCAGCCAAGAGGTGCGAAGATCCAGCAGATAGCCTTACCAATGTGAGCCAGAATACTGTATTCCATCTGGTCTTCTGTGAGCATACCGAATGAACCGTCTACCCAGCCGAAGTATGAAGTGAACCATACGAAGATAGTTGACAGTGTGATGATAGTACCAGCCTTCTTGATGAATGACCAGCCACGCTCCCACATTGATCTGAGTACGTTGCCTACTGTAGGGATATGGTAAGCAGGAAGCTCCATAACGAATGGTGCAGGATCGCCTGCAAACATCTTTGTCTTTTTCAGCATGATACCTGAAATGATGATAGCTGCGATACCGATGAAGTATGCGCCTGTTGCTACCCAAGCAGAACCGCCGAAGATAGCGCCTGCGATCATTGCAATAAATGGTGTCTTAGCACCGCAAGGAATAAACGTTGTTGTCATGACAGTCATTCGTCTGTCACGCTCGTTCTCGATAGTTCTTGAAGCCATGATACCAGGGATACCGCAACCTGTACCAATAAGGATCGGAATAAATGACTTTCCTGAAAGACCGAACTTTCTGAATATCCTGTCCATTACGAATGCGATACGAGCCATGTAACCGCAAGCCTCAAGGATAGCAAGAAGAATGAAGAGTACGAGCATCTGTGGTACAAATCCAAGAACCGCACCAACACCGGCAACGATACCGTCAAGGATAAGACCCTTGAGCCAATCTGCGCAGTTTACTGCGTCAAGACCGCTTTCGATAAGTACAGGGATACCAGGTACCCATACGCCGTAATCAGCAGGATCCGGATCAGCGAAGTTATACTTCTCAGCGGCTGCAACTGCAGCTTCCAGATCAGCATACTTAGCTGTTTCTGTTGTTTCTTCAAGTGTTTCCTCGTCCTCTACTGTATAATCAGCAGTTGCGGACTTATCTACTGTAGCAAGCAGGTTGTCTGCTGTTGTCTTTGCAGCGGCAGCATCAAAGTCATCAGCTTCGTTGTCGATAGCCTCGCCGCCCTGCTGCTCGATAAATGCGTTGATTATGTCAAGCGAGCTGCCATATTCGTCAGCAGCGTCCTCAGCGTCAGATGAACCGATACCGAACAGATGCCAACCATCACCAAAGAGTCCGTCGTTTGCCCAGTCAGTTGCGGCTGAACCTACTGTTACCATTGAGATATAGTAAACAAGGAACATAACCACTGCAAAGATAGGAAGACCGAGCCAACGGTTCGTTACGATCTTATCTATCTTATCTGATGTTGTAAGACCGCCCTGATTTTTCTTTTTATAGCAATCCTTGATTATTGAAGCTATGTAAATGTATCTCTCGTTTGTGATGATACTCTCCGAGTCGTCGTCCATTTCTTTCTCAGCAGCACAGATATCCTTTTCGATATGAGCCTTTACCTGCTCAGACATACCGAGCTGTTCAATGACCTTCTCATCTCTCTCGAATATCTTTATAGCGTACCATCTCTGCTGTTCTTCAGCAACATCATGGAGAAATGCTTCCTCAATATGAGCGATAGCGTGTTCAACAACGCCGTTGAATGAATGCTGAGGTACCATTGGAACTTTTGACTCAGCAGCCTTTACTGCAAGCTCAGCAGCTTCCTTGATACCGGTGCCTTTAAGTGCGGATATCTCGCAGACCTGACAGCCAAGCTCCTTAGCAAGCTGATCTGTATTTATCTTGTCGCCATTCTTTTTAACAACGTCCATCATGTTGATAGCAACAACAACAGGGATACCAAGCTCAACAAGCTGTGTTGTAAGATAAAGGTTTCTTTCGAGGTTTGTACCGTCGATGATATTGAGGATAGCGTCCGGACGCTCGCTTATAAGATAGTTTCTTGCAACTACTTCCTCAAGTGTGTAAGGTGAAAGCGAGTAGATACCGGGAAGGTCCATGATAACTACGTCCTTATGACCCTTGAGCTTACCCTCTTTCTTTTCAACTGTTACGCCCGGCCAGTTACCTACGAACTGGTTTGAACCTGTAAGAGCGTTGAAAAGAGTTGTTTTACCGCAGTTAGGGTTACCTGCGAGAGCAATTTTGATCTCCATACAATTTGATCCTTTCAGAATTTCGGCACTCTGATATATCCTCATCTTCTAAGTACACATCAGCTCTGCCGATGAAATTTTTTGCTGTTTGCCTGAACTATGTATCAGACCGTTTCGATCATCTCAGCGTCAGCCTTTCTGAGCGAAAGCTCATAGCCTCTGACTGTTACTTCAATAGGGTCACCCAAAGGCGCAACCTTTCTTACATGAACTTCAACACCCTTTGTGATGCCCATATCCATGATCCTTCTCTTTACAGCACCAGTGCCGTTGAGCTTCTTCACGGTAACTGTTGAACCGATCTTAGCTTCTTTCAATGTTGCCATAACCTGATCCTCCTAACTATACAAAATATCTTCAAACATATTTATCATGGCTTGACCGCCAAATGTTTCCTATACCATTATCTTCGCAGCCATTTCCTTTGAAACAGCTACTCTTGATTCTTTGACCTTAACAATAACGTTTCCTCCGATAGTGCTTACTACCGTTACCGTTCCACCTGCGACAAAACCCAGATTTTCAAGAAACTTTCTTGTTTCAGGTTTTCCGCCTACTTTCTTTATCATGTTTTCTTCCCCTACGTTTGCAAATGTCAGCGGCATCATTCAGACCCTCCTGTTCTTTTGTCAGTATCAAAAGTTAGATTCATCTAACTTTCAGGCTTATTAAAAGGGTTAGCATTTTCTAACCCGTAATATAGTTTAGCACGGCTAACCGAATTTGTCAAGACTAAATGTGCCGTTTTTTCAATTTTGTAAGCTTGCACAAAATCATAAGTTAGTTAAACATAACTTTAGTTAGTTTTCAATAACTTAATCACTGCACAAACGCAGACAGAAAAGCAAAACTGCCTTTTTCCGCCTGCGTTTGCAGTTTACATTATTACATTAGAGATATATGCTTACTTAGCAAGAGCCTCGCCCAAAGCCTTGCAGCTTGCGAGAGCGTCGTCGTCAGGAGTTTCGTTTACAATGAGTCCCTCGCCATTTACAAGTGTTGCACCGTCGCCCGTAACTCTGTCCTGCCACTGACGCATCCACTCGCCGTCACCCCAGCCGTACGAGCCGAAGAGTGCTATCTTCTTGCCTGAGAGCTTGCCCTCGATACCTGCAAAAAATGGCTCGAACTCGCTGTCCTCAAGCTCCTCTGCTCCCATTGCAGGGCATCCAAGAGCTATTGCGTCATAATCCTCAACATTGCCGCTGAACTCAGAAACTGCGAAGCACTCTGCGCCTGCACCCTCTGCAACTGCCTTTGCCATAGCCTCTGTGTTGCCTGTACCGCTCCAATAAATTACTGCTGTTTTCATTATGATTACCTCCTAAGAAATTTTCAGGGCTTGGTAAATGCTTTCGCCCTGAGCAAGTTTATTACACAGATAATTTCTGCACTTGTCATAATTGCTGAAAATACGTCTTGCTCTGTTTTCGTCAGAGTAGACTTTCCAATATCCGCAGAGAAGATAGTTTCTTCCCTTGTTCTGTATGAACCCTGTAACATCATCAACAGGATAGCCAAGAAACAGACCTATCTCATGAGGGAAATCCTCACTTGCGGATATTCTTCCAGACAGCCTTTCAAGCTGCTGTTCAAGGGTCATACGGCTGTCATAGCCAAAGCTTTCAAGAAGCTTTCTTACTCTGTTGTCTGCAAGTCTGTCAGATAAAAGCTTTTCGTTATAGAGAAAAAGCAGCTTTCTGCTTTTGCACTCGCAAAGCACTGTTAGCTTCATGCCCTTTGTATATGCCCTGCTGTTAAAAAGCTCGACATTCTCTTCAAGCCCGTCCTTGTTCTTTTCCATTGACATAAGACAGGCAGGCTTTATTCCAAGCATTGCAGGGGCAAGATGATAAGCCATGCTTTTTTCAAAATTTCTCAGCTCAGACTGTGACATAGTCCCTCCTTTGGTTAGAAATTCCTAACCTATACATATAGATCTATGCGTTTACAACGCCTTTAGTACAATATTTTTCAAGCACGTTCTTCAAAGCCGAACAGCTTGATGAATGACATATAGCCACGGGGAAATCAAGTTTGCTTGCTCTTTGGTTAAGACCATTGAGCATTTTATGTGACACTGTATCAGTAAACACCACTGCCAGATCAGGACTACCTATCTTCTTATCAAAACCTGTAGGATATTTGATGAACACCTTAGCCTTGCAATCATATGATTTGCAGATATCCTTATAGCGTGTTGCCATACGGTCATTTCCGCCTACTATTATAACGCTCATACTTTTCTTAACTCCTCCTTTACATTAATTTAGGTTAGTATTTACTAACCATATTAATATTAGCATAAACTAACCCCGTTTGTCAAGGGAAACTTATGTCAGAAGTATAAACTTTTCATATGATAAAATATTCACGGCAAAAGCGAAGATACTATATATAATATGCGTTACATATCGCAGATTATGTTTGGTATTGTTTTGCAAAAAAACGGCGAAGTGTCAAAAGACACAACGCCGTATAAAAACAAATATTATTTGCTTAAAAGCTCTGCGAATTGTTTCATGAATGCCTCGCAGACGACCTTGCCGCCTTCGCCATTTGGGTGTCCGCCATAGAGCGCACCTGCTGGGTTTTCAGGTGTTGAAAGCTGTGCAGCAAAATCAAAATACTCTGCGCCGTATTTCTCAGCCGTCTGCTTTTCAGTATCGTTAAGTGCTGTTCTCACCGCTTCGTGTTCCTCGTCATAATCCTGTGGAGGAGCATTGAACAAGATAGTCCTGCAGCCTGCCGCCTGAGATTGTTCAAGGATAGTGCTTATATAGCCATTCACCTCATCGGCATTGTTTCCGCCATCTCCACCGTATTCGCCCGAAACGATGTCATTTGTGCCGAACGCAACTATCATGATGTCGCTGTTGAGCGCTCTTCCGAGCCAATTGCCTTTCTGTGCACAATCGCTCGCTCTCGCCCAGCCAAGACCGCAGTTCCAGAAAGCATAATCAGAACCAAGCTCTTTTGCAATGCGTGCCGCCCAGAACTCATACGCCATGAAGTCTGTCATACAGCCCTGTGTGATAGAGTCGCCGATAGCCGTAACACGATATTTCACATCACGCTTTGCTCCTATAAGAAGCGGCAGTGGCACATCGTCACAATAAGTGAAATCGCTGCCGTTTTTCGATGATGTGGTAGACGTGAGGTTTGACATCTTGTTGCATGGGATATCTCTTCCCGTCACCGTCCACTCCCACACAAGATAATGATCCTCAGGGATATTCAGCGTAACAGGGTCGCTCCAAAAAGTTTCCGCAGGTGCGACTTTCTTTGAGCCTGCACCGTCAAATGTTACCTCAGTGCGTGAGGTTATCTCGCCATCCGGACCTGTTCCACCGTCACAGACATAAGCCGAGGAAATCTCATACTCTCCGCCCTCTTTGCCTGCAAAAGCCTGCTTTCCGTCAGCGTTGTATGTAGAATCCACAGTATTTGAAAAATAGAAAGCGTATTCAAGCTCTCCGTATTCCTCCAGTGGAAAATATGCTCTGTATGTTACCTCGTTAGCTTTCTTTACCACAAAATTGTTTCCCGTGGCAACGTAAGTGTTCGACAAATATGTATCGAACTTATCATCAGCTATCTTACAGCTTTCCACCGCAGGCTTTTCATCAGCCTTTGAGCTTGACTTATCAACCACGCTGCTGTCAGCGCTTTGACCGCAGGCTGCCGCAGACAGTGACAAAGCCGCTGCCATTATAAGTGATATTACCTTTTTCATCTATGTTTTTCCTTTATTAAAGACTATTAGTCCATAGCAGCCTTTATTGCAGCCATAAGCTCATCATATGTTTCATAAGCAGGAAGCTCAGGATATTCAGCCTTTATGCTGTCTGTGCTTCTGAAAAGGAAGCCGGCCTTGCTTGCCTGAATCATGCCAAGGTCATTGTGGCTGTCGCCGCTTGCGATAGTTTCAAAGCCGATAGACTGGAGTGCCTTTACAGTTGTGAGCTTTGACTTGTCACATCTCATCTTGAAGCCTGTTATCTCGCCGTTGTCAGCAACTTCAAGTGTGTTGCAGAAGATAGTAGGATAACCAAGCTTCTTCATAAGAGGACCTGCAAACTGTGAGAAAGTATCGCTGATGATTATTACCTGTGTGAAGCTTCTCAGCTCGTCAAGGAACTCCTTTGCGCCCGGCATTGGGTCGATAGTTGCGATAGTATCCTGAATTTCCTTAAGACCAAGACCATGCTCCTTAAGAATGTTGATACGGTATTTCATAAGCTTGTCATAGTCTGGCTCATCTCTTGTTGTTCTTTTAAGCTCAGGGATACCTGTAGCCTCAGCAAAAGCTATCCATATCTCAGGAACGAGAACTCCCTCAAGGTCAAGACAAGTGATATACATACTCATAATTATTTCCTCCTTAGAAATATACAAAAAATTCGTAATTTGATTATACCATACTTTTTATAATAATACAAGAGTTTTGCTTTAAATCATTAAGGCAAAAATAATACAAAAAATCGTTGCCCATTGTAAAATTTCGCTGTTACCCCTTTCTGATACTTGACAATTTGTGTTATATATGTTATAACTAATACACATACTAATTTATAAATCATTATTAATAAACAATGAAAAGAGGTGATACATATTTCTACAAGAAAAGACGGCATCGAAACGAAAAAAAAGATACTCACTGTATGCGTCCAACTTTTTCTGGAACAGGGGTATAAACAGACAACTATCTCACAGATAGTGAAAAAAGCTGGCGTTGCAAGAGGAAGCTTTCAGAACTTATTCTCCACAAAAGACGCTATTCTAATGGAACTTGTGGGCACGATGTTCAGCGGACAATTTGGAGTGGCAAAGAACATTGTTGGTGATAATATGTCGCCGATATACACATATGCGGTGGAAACTGCCATACAGATAACCCTCACTGAGCTGAATGAAAATCTCCGAGAGATCTACATTGAGGCTTATACTATGCCTGAAACGGCTGAGTATATCTATGTTCACACTACGTCGGAACTGAAGCAGATATTCGGTTCGAATTTTCCGGGCTATACCGAAAGCGATTTCTATGAAATGGAAATCGGAACATCAGGAATAATGCGCAACTATATGGCAAGAAAATGCGATATCCATTTTTCTCTTGACCACAAGCTTAGACGTTTTCTTACGGCGGCAATGCGAGTGTATAAAGTACCGGAGGAAGAACAGGCAAAAGTGCTTGCATTTATCAGATCGCTTGATATTAGAGCTATCGCCACAGAGGTCATGTATAAGCTGTTTGCAATGCTGGAAATGACATTCGATTTTAAACTTTCAAAAGATGATGAAGAGGGGGAAACAAGATGAAAAAACGGTTATTGAGCATCATACTTACTCTATGTATGGTAATGTCCATTACACCATTGAACGCATTTGCGGTCACAGAATATGGCATATGGATAGGCGACGAACAGGTAACATCTGATAAAACATGGAGCAAACAGGGCTGGAAATACGATATACAAAGCAAGACCCTGACGCTTCTTGGCTACAATATGGCGACTATAGGCAAACGTATAAACGGCAACAGCGAAAGACCCAGCCGATTTGGTCTTATATACGTTGAAGGCGAACAAGATCTGAACATAAAGCTTGTCGGCAGCATTGATCTTGGTGACAGCCCGTTTTCAAGCCAAGCTGCAACCAAATACAATGAGAGCTACAGCGGAATTTATGCTCCTGACAGTAATATCACTATCATTGGCAGCGGAACGTTTTCAGCAGTAACACATGACGCAGCAATATACTGCTCAAATCTTACTATCGGCGACGGAACTGAACAAAATGCTACTAATGTATCGTGCGAAAGCTTCGGCGCTTGCATTATCGTAAAGTATAATATGATAGTTAATGACTACAGCACTGTCTGGGCTTGCGCAAACGGACCAACTGTGGGCATGAACGGCATTTATGTCGAGGGGTCGCTTTATGTAAACGGCACTAATACCACCGTAGAGGGTCGTGCTACATACAGACCTGTTAAGGGAGAGTGCACCAATTACACACACTACAGACCAAAAAATCTCACTTCAGGCGGATATTTCAACAATGCAGGTTCAACTATTGCAGGAATAATGGTATATGGAATTTTGACAGTTGACGGCAGTAAGGTCGAGGGTAACGTCTTTAAAGAGATATACAGACCACAAGAGCATGATGCAGAAAATACCTCAGGCCTTGAAGCAGGCGGTATCGTAATAAAGAACAACGCTACAGTAGAAGGCAGAAACATTAATCCGTCCACGCCGGGATACATGGAATATGGCGTAAGAGTTCACTATCACGCAATAAAATTTTTAGGCAGAGGACGTGTCCGTGCCGGAACGCAGTATGTGAATTATCAAAGCGTCAATCGTGGTTTTCTTAAACCAAGCAGCGGCATAATAACATTTTCAGGACGGCTGAAACTCTATGAAAGCCATACTTGTCCCGCTGACTTCAAGAAGTTTGCGCAGTATGGCTTCGGAGGGTATACAGAATATTATACAGAAAACATGGATGACATCTATATAAAAGATGATAATGGCCGTGGTAAAATGTCATATTTCAAGGATATGCATGATTATGAAACATTTAATTTAGCAAGCGGAATAGATCTAAAAGATATATATGAAATGGATCTGGACACCAAAGTTCCATTTGATGTAAACATACTTTCAGGCGATATCAAAATGAACATAGATATCAAAAGCGGTTTTGAGCTTCCGAAGATCATTGTCTATGACGGCGCAACTTTAAAATTAAAGACCTCCCCTGATAAAACATATAATTTCACTTATCCTATCGAGCTGAAAGGCGGCACGATAGAATTTACAAACAGTGCGATCGTGCGAGGACTTAACATTGTAGGAGAGGGCAAGGTCATCATTGATAGCGGAAACTACTCTGGAACGCTTGGCGACAACGTGGTCTTGCAGATATCAGGCGGAAGCGCTGACTTCAATGACAACGGCAAGGCTGTGGACGCAAAAGGAAACTCGGTACACAAGTACACCTATGTTGCAAGGGGTGCAGATGGCAATGAGTTTATAGGCAGTGCTAACACACGTCAGCCGCCATATGACGATTTTTATGGCTATAACCGCTCAGAAATATTCCATGACGGAAACAAGCTTCATCTCTGGCTCAAGTCACAGGATTCCATTTATGGCGTGAATGCTTTTAAAATAAAAGCTGACGGCACTCTTGAAGATGAGAACACCTATTTTAATCTGCGTTATGGAACGAATATCTTAGAGCATAGGATACCTTTTGATCCTATAACATTAAAATACTTTGTTGTGAAAAAGAACGACGTCGTTACGCTGAAAACAATGGAAAACGAGCCGTCCTCACTGCAAGACAGTGATATCCGAGTAGAATGGTACAGTGTTGAAAACGACAAGCGCACAAAAATAAATGCCCATGGCACAAGCATGTATGTGGGGCGTATGGGCAACAGTGACAATGGTACGCATTATCAGGCAGATGTATATTATTTAGGCTGGGATTCCAAGCTCAATCATTCCTATACCTATGACGCATATATCTTCATTGACGAGCCGGTATTTACTGCTCCTGACAAATTCCACTTGGATAAAAAGGCAAAATTCGAGGTCACAAACAATACGCCAAATGGCGCAGTAAGGCTCAAATATCTATGGGAAGTGAGCAAGGACGGCGGAAAGACTTTCACCGCCATTGACGGAGAAACTTCTTCTGTTTACGAGCCTACTATAGAAAGCCAAATGAACGGCTGGCAGATAAGATGCAAAACATGGGTATCAACAGGCGACGGACAAAAAACTGAGCCGACCGTTTTCGGCCCTGTTACGATAAACTTCTCCGAAAAAGCACCGGTCATAGTAAAACACCCGCAAAGCGGTGCAACAAACGCTCCTAGCCAGCCTAAACCTGTTAAGCCCGGAGAAATAACTATCGTAATTGAACGTTACTATTTCTTCAATGTAGAAGCAACAGGCAGTGAACCGCTCCAATATCAGTGGCAGGAAAGCAGCGATAACGGAGAAACTTTCGTGGATATCCCATATACCAACGACAATTCACATTCATTAAAAGTGCGAAAAGAAAACAACGGAAAGCTTGTGCGCTGTGTTGTATCAAATGAATACGGCTCTGTAGTTTCAAATGCGGCAAAGCTTACAATATATTATTCTCCTGAGTTTACAGCCTCACTCGGCAATAAGACCATAAACAGCGGAGAAAAGGCTACATTCACACTTCCTATCGCTCAGGGAAATCCTTACGGAGCTGAGGCGATATGGCAGGTGAGCAAGGACGATGGAAAGACTTTTGCAGACGTTACCGAAGCTGACGGAACGTTCTCTCTTGATTCAAAAGTCGTGGACGGCAAAGAAAAATGGTCGACTACATTCACCACCTGTGCAACGAACATAAGCTTTAACGGATATATGTACCGATGTACGGTCAAGAACGCTGAAAATGCGGACTATGTGGGTACTTGGGTATCGGAAAAAGCAACGCTTACAGTAATAAGAAACTGCGCAGTAGACGGACATATATTTGACGAGGGAACGATAATCTCCGAGCCGACTTGCATTGATAAGGGTGTGAAGAGGTTTAATTGCTCCGAATGTTCACAGTACAAAGATGAGCCTATAAACCCATTGGGACATGATTGGAAAGAAGCGACCTGCACAGCTCCAAAGACCTGCAAACGCTGTCAGGCTACTGAGGGCGAGCCTATCGAACACAGCTTCGGCGATTATATATCCGACGAAAACGGACATTGGAAGCAGTGCAGTGAGTGCGGAACTGACAGCCAAAAGGAACTTCACGCCTACAAGTGGAATACGGAAGGCGGCGAATATTGGCAGGAATGTACAATTTGCGGATATGAAACGAAAAAATCAACTATTTTGAAAATATCCATAAACGGAACTGACGAGACCTGTCCTTTAGGTGATTATGAATTTACATTTGCTCTGCCTGAGGGCTGTACTGACGTGACAGTAGGCTTCAGATTTGCAGGCGACGGTACGGAATTAGCGTTTACCGAAAAAGACGATCTTTACACCGCAAAGGTAAGTGCGTCAGATCTTGAGAGCGGAACAATGACGGTTTACGCTTCGGCAAAACTCAAAGACGGTTTTGTCATCACAGGTGAAAAAGAAGTAACCGTGCTCGAAAACCATGTGGGCGGCACTGCGACTTGTACTGAAAAAGCAAAGTGCAAATTCTGTAATAAAGAATACGGCGACCTCGACCCGACAAATCACACAGGCAAACCTGTTTGGGACTTTGACAGTAAAGAACATGAAAAAAAATATGATTGCTGCGGCGAGGTGACTATCGAGAGAGAACCCCACGAATGGAACGCAGGCGAATGTACAGAGTGTGGATACAAGTGTACACATTCCGGCGGCAAGGCGACCTGCACAAAGAAAGCCACCTGCGATATCTGTGGCAGTGAATACGGCGATATCGACCCGAACATTCATGGAAAGCTCACACATATAGATAAAGTTGACGCAACACATGACAAAGAGGGAAATATCGAGTATTGGTACTGCGAAGAATGCGGAAAGTATTTCGGTGACAAGGACGGCACAAAGGAGATACAAAAGGCAGACACTATTACAGATAAGCTGAAAGACACTCCTAGTGATGACAAAAAAGATAACTCAAAGCCAGATAAGACGAAAGACGATACTAACGAGAGCAAGGCAGACAGCTCCACGGCTGATAAGCCTAAGAGCGAGCAGAAAAATCCACAGACCGGAAGCGGCAGTGGTATGAGCCTTTGGCTTGCAATGCTGTTGATAAGCGGCGGTGCGGCAATGGGAATAAAGAAAAAACACAAGAAATAACTGATCTCTTAACTGCACACAGCGGTTGTCTCAAACGGCAGCCGCTGTTTTTTTGATCAACATGACAAAAAATTTGTTACCCAAAGTTAAATTACCCCTTGACCTGTGGCGAAAATAGTAGTAAAATAGAAATGTAAATACAATAATTGAAAGGAATGTTCATCATGCCAAAGTTTATCGTTGAAACATCTGCACGTCACGTTCACGTTACTCAGGAAACTCTTGAAACGCTGTTCGGAAAGGGTGCAACACTTACAAAGAAGAAAGATCTTTCACAGCCTGGTCAGTTTGCTTGTGAGGAGAGAGTTACAGTTGTAGGTCCTAAGAAAGAGCTTGCAAATGTTTCTATCCTCGGTCCTGTAAGAAAAGCAGACCAGATCGAGCTTTCAGCTACAGACGCACGTTCTATCGGCGTTGCCGCTCCTATCAGAGAGTCAGGCGACACAGCAGGCTCAGGCGCTTGCAAGCTTGTTGGCCCATGTGGCGAAGTAGAGTGTTCTGAGGGCGTTATCGTTGCTAAAAGACATATCCATATGACACCTGCTGACGCTGAAACATTCGGCGTAAAGGATAAGGATATCGTTGCTGTCAAGATAGAGTCTGCAGAAAGAACAGCTATCCTCTGCGACACTGTTATCAGAGTAAGCGACAAGTTCGCTCTTGCTATGCACATTGATACAGACGAGTCAAACGCTGTAGGCGCAGGCAGAGAGCAGTACGGCGAGATAGTAAAGCTCTAATTTCATAGTACATATAAGACCGCTCATCATAGGGCGGTCTTTTTTCATACAAAAAATACATCGCCGCAGGCGATACCACAATTCCTCACTCCTCACTCCTAACTCCTCACTAATAACAACGTTTCGATTGACACAAAACTCCACCTGTGATATAATTTTCTTGTAAAACACCTAACGCAAATATGGAGATCATAAAATGAATAACGATACAATAAAACTTATACGGAAAACCTCAAACGTAAATTCACTTATGGTGATAATTTTCTATATGCTTGATATCGCACTTATAAGACTTGGCGACTTGACGGTGTACCATATTGCAGGAAGATCTGCCTACTATGAGGATATCGCTCAGCTTGTGAGCTACTGCATACAGTATCTCGTGGTTGTGCCAATAGTTCTTGTTGTATTCAGACTTGTGAGCGGCAAAAAAGAGGGGCTTAAAATAACAGCCTGTTTCAGAAAGCCCTCAATGCCTGAAAAATGGGTCGCAAAATGGATCGTCATATCATTCGGTCTTATCTATGCCTCAAATTATATCAACACATTTATTTTCTCATATGTGCAGAAAGCTTCGGGAACGAGCCTTAAAGGCGTTGACTTCACCTCAAGCGGCACTGCCCTGGGGGGCGTAACGAGCGTGCTGGCAATGTCAGTGCTTGCACCGTTTTTTGAGGAGCTTATGTTCAGAGGTACGCTTTTCAGAAATGCTGAAAAATGCGGTCAGCTCACAGGCATTATAATGGTGGGGCTGACATTCGGTCTTTGGCATGGAAGCTATCAGCAGATACTCTATGCGGCTGTTATGGGAATGTGTGCCTGCTTTATGGTTGCAAAAACAGGATCTATCTTCCCATCTTTGATACTTCACTTCACCATGAACACTATCGGAGCAGTCCAGAGCGTCGCACTAGGCTCGATAGATTTTCAAAAATTCGCCGCAGAACTTGAAAAAGGTCAGATCACAGGCACAGCACCAATGATAATAATTGCTGTCGCACTGCTTTCATTCGGACTTATGATAGCTGGTCTTGTACTTTTTGTAAAAGAGCTTAGATATCATCGTGAAAGTTTCAGGCTCATAAACTTCTGCCCTGACGTTTCACAAGGCAAAAAGATAGTCATCTATCTCACCGCACCTGTTACCATACTCGCCTTTGCCGGGCTTATCTTCATCACAGTCCGCACAGCTTTAGGTCTTGGGCTATTCTAAAATACGCATAAAAATAACGCAGACTTTTTACAGCCTGCGTTATTTTTATCAGGAGTTATTTATTATGATTTAAGGCTTGCGATCTTCTGGTTGAGTTCCTTGATCTCGGAATCTACAGTTGCAGAATACTTCTCACGAACCTGCGTCCATGTGGACTGTACACCCTCTTCATTAACATTTGAAGCATCACTGTAGAGTGCGTCAACCAGGCACTGGTTTCCGTCAAACTGCTTTCTGTCGCCGAGAGCGGAAGATATACCGTAAGCATAGTCGAAGAGCATAAGGTAATCGTCAGAAACAACGTCCATTTTCACATCATACATCTCGTCTGTCCAATTAGGGTTGTTCTCCATGAACTTGTCCTTGTTTGTCTGCTCATACTTAGGATCTGTCTTTGAAGCTCTTACGCACTCAAACCAGCACTTAACAGCTTCGCTTCTTGTTGAACCTTTTACCCACATGAAAGCTGTCATATCAGAAGTTGTTATCTTCTGCTGATTATCGTCATACTGAGGAATAGGAACAACGCCCCAGTTCTCGCCCTCCTTTGGAGTTTGGTTGCCTGTGTAAGCCCACTCGCCCATTGCATAGAACAAGCAGTTCTGATTGAAGCAATCTCTTGCAGAGCCTACCCAGCCGTTGAGGATAAGTCCGTCCTTCATCATATTATAAAGGAAGTTCTGAGCCTTTTCGATATCAGGGTCGTTAAGATTGCTTGAAAACTCGTTTGTTGCAGGATCATAGTTTACAAGACGCTTACCCGTCTGCTGAACAACGTGCGCTCTGAAGAAGCCGTTTACGCCGTAACGCTCAGTATCAGCCGGTGCGTTGCCAACATATGAGGACATGATATCCTCCCAATTCTTCCAAGTCCACTCATTGTTTACATAAAGCTCATATGGATCGTCAAGACCCTCTGCGTCAATGATATCCTTATCATAGCAGAGCATAGCAGAAGCAGAATAGCCAAGAGGCGCAACATAGTGCTTTCCATCGAGCATGAACTGATCTGCTGTATCCTTTGTTGCAGACCACAAAGGCTGGCTGAAATCAACTATGCTGTCGATAGGCTGATACATATCCTTTACTACCTGTGAAGGGAATGCAAGCCACTCATACTTGAATATATCAGGAATATCCTTGTTAGCTGTGATAGCAGCAGCAAGATTATCAAATCTGTCCTCATTTGAAGTCTGCTGGAATCTTATCTTTCCGCCCTTGCTCTCAAAAAGCTGAAGCTCTGTGCTCTTCTCAGGACTGCCCTTAGTAGGGTTAATGTCGCCCTCACCGAGATAAAGTATCTCTTTTTCAGCACCCTCAGGGATAGCCTCGATAGATTCCGTGTCAGCTACCGCAACGTTCTCTGTTGCAGAAAAATCGTCCTCCGCCTTGCTTGAAGAGTTTGATGAGCTTCCGCAACCCGCTACTCCTGTTGCCATTGACAAAGCCATTACAGCCGCTATGTACTTTTTGTAATTCATAAAATATTCCTCCATAATTAAATATTTTAGCATCAAAGCTGTCCGTGTGTAGTTGATGAGTTCATATATTAAATCTTGCTATAATTATACAACACATATAAAGCTATTGTCAATCACCATTATAGCACAATTATCAGCAATTTCATTGTACACTTTGCACAATGAAATCCATGTGTATTGTTAAAACACAATATTACAATCAATATCGTATAAAATATGCATATAAAGTTCAAATATTTAATATGCAGTTTGAAAGCCTTTTGTAGAAAACATTAACACAGGCGGTAAAAAATGCACCGTATTTATGCAGTTCGTAAAACTTTTTTCATGTAATCGTTTGATGTTTTCAGTGGTACTTGTAATTAGCGAATTATTATAGTATACTTGTTTAAGAAGATTTTTTACCGAAAGGAAATTGCTTGATATGACAGATTTTGAAAGAAACAAAGCAAGGGTGACAGCCAAATATGAGGCTCTCATCAACAGAAAAAACATTGTGTCCGACAGCTACAACGGAATTTATGACAGATACGTTTACCCTGTTCTGACAGCCGCACACGCACCTATTATCTGGAAATATGACATGAACCCTGAGACAAATCCATACTTCATGGAGAGATTGGGCATAAACGCAGTACTGAACTCTGGCGCTATTTATCTCAACGGCAAGTATTACCTTGTTGCAAGAGTTGAGGGCAATGACAGAAAGTCATTTTTTGCAGTAGCAGAAAGCGACAGCCCTGTTGACGGCTTCCGTTTCTGGGACTTCCCTGTTCAGCTTCCTGACACTGAACCGGAGGAAACAAACGTATACGATATGAGACTTACTCAACATGAGGACGGCTGGATATACGGTGTATTCTGCTCAGAGAGCAAGGACAAGACTTCAAACGATCTTTCTGCCGCTACAGCTCAGGCTGGAATCGTAAGGACAAAGGATCTTAAGACATGGGAAAGACTTCCTAATCTCAAGTCCAAGTCACCACAGCAGAGAAACGTTGTACTTCACCCTGAGTTTGTTGACGGAAAGTACGCATTCTACACACGTCCACAGGACGATTTTATCGAAACCGGCTCAGGCGGAGGAGTATGCTTCGGTCTTTGCGAAGACATCACAAACCCTGTTATCTGCACAGACGAAGTTGTTATCTCACCAAGGCAGTATCACACAATCACAGAGGTAAAGAACGGTGCAGGCGCAGTGCCTATCAAGACACCAAAGGGTTGGATACACATTGCACATGGCGTAAGAAACACAGCCGCAGGTCTTAGATACGTAATTTATGTATTCGCAACTGACCTTAAAGACCCTTCTAAGCTAATCGCTTCGCCGTCAGGACTTTTCATTGCACCACACGGCAGTGAAAGAGTGGGCGACGTATCAAACGTTGCGTTCACAAACGGCGCGATCGTTCGTGAAAACGGCGACGTGTATATTTACTACGCTTCATCAGACACAAGACTTCACGTTGCGGCAACAACGATCGACAAGCTTATGGATTACACATTCAACACTCCGTCAGACCCACTGCGTTCTGTTGATTGCGTAAAACAGAGATGCGAGCTTATCAAAAAAAATCTCGAATATCTTAACAAGTAATATATCAAACACAAACAGACGGCTTCTGCTGTCTGTTTTTTTGTACACTAAAACTTCCTTTAAGTCTGCCATATCCGTGCATAAATATTGCACTACCCATGTAGGGGACGTCGTCCTCGACGTCCCCTGGTTGTTTGCCCGACGAACTATACGTTATCCGCACGGCATGTCTACACAAATCTGTGACAAAGCCAAAACTTTGACGCTACCAGAAACGGGACGTCGAAGGCGCCGTCCCCTACAATTATGCTATGGTTTGTCTGCCGCAAAACTGCTGAATCCCTTTACCGCAACTTTTTTTATATACCCTCTTGCAATCGTCCACAATCTATGGTATAATTAATTAATAAAAGCACAATATATGCAATATCACGCACAACATTTTCTCTTAACTAAGGAGTGTTAATAATGAGATGTCCTTTTTGCAACTATGAAGATACAAGAGTAATAGATTCACGTCCAAGCGAGGGAAAAAAGCGTCGCCGCCGTGAGTGTCCGAAATGTGGAAAGCGTTTCACTACTTATGAGGTGGTCGAAAAGCCACAGCTTATGGTATACAAGCGTGACGGCTCATTTGAGCCTTTTGACAGACAGAAGCTTATAAAAGGCATTCAGAATGCTATCAAAAAGCGTCCTGTCAGTGTTGATGATATGAAAAACCTTGTTGACGATATAGAGAACACCTTTGCAAACAAAATGCAGACTGAGACAACTACAAGTGAGATAGGCGATATGGTGCTTATGGGTCTGAAAAAGCTTGACCACGTTGCATATGTGCGTTTTGCTTCCGTTTACAAGGACTTCTCTGACGTTGATTCGTTCATTCAGATAATCACTGAGCTTTCTGACAAGAAGAAATAAATAAGAGCGTTCCGATAATTTTCGGGACGCTCAGCCTGTCGCAAAACCCCTAGATTCATCTCGAATCAGGGGTTTTGCTTTTATGCAACCAATAAACCAACAATAAATGTAATTATTTTTCGTAAAAAGTGTCAAAACAAAGCGATCTACACTCAGTGGAGAGATTCATATTGTAAAAGATCTGGTTGAATCTGTTCCGAGCAATATAAAACAGCAAGTAAAAAAATGAAATTTGGTCAAAAGAGCCAGCCTGCTCTAACTGAATACACGTTTCACATATATAGGACAGAACTCGGGTGAAATTTGCACTCGTTTACAAAAGATTCAAAAAGAATCTGCAAGCTGCATGATCAGGCATAGGCGATATATTGCCCTGTCCGTTAAAATGACAATGGGCGGCATAGTGATGATCTTACGCCTGTGATCGACACCAAACAGCCTAACCTGATGACAGATGTGCTGACTGCCCTCATTTTTAAGTATAGCTGGAAAAATATCGCTGTGCCGTATATTCCAAAATCAGAATTATCTTTGCTTTCAGCTCTGGAAATTTCATATTTAAAATAGAGTTCTAACAGACATTATCTGTCTTATGAAAGCAGAAAGGACTCCATAACCGTTTGGTTACTGAGTCCTTATTCTTCTTATTGTATTTTTTCATACAGCAGTCTGTTGCCGAGAAGGAAATGACGGAGATGATTTTAGAAAGAAGATATTAGCACGCATAGTTAAAGTGACTTTTTATAATCATTACCACCACAAAAGTGGTGGTTTGCTCTGCTCCAAAAAGGAACTGTTACTGGCTTTGCCCCTCAAGAGACTCCGAGGGTTCAGCACCGCATTACATTCACTGGCAGCCCTTATATGTTAGGTGCTTAATTTCATTTGTTTATAACCTCCGTGTATTTTAATTTAGTAATGCAGTCGCCAAATTACTACTATTTTATCATATTCGGAGGTTATTTTAAAGCGTTCGCTGAAGCTTTTTTATGTCCCCGGTAGAACCGGACGTTTAATTACACTAAAGCGCCCAAAAGAGCCCTCGAAAACGCTTTCAGGGCGTTTCCGAGAACCTGCGATCAGTGTTGATTTTTCTTTATCCTGAATACAGCAAACACTATAGCTGCCACAAGAGCCGCTGCCCCTCCGACTATCCCCAAGATAAGCGGGAGACTGCTTTTTCCCTCTCCCTTTTCGGCAGCGGAGGAAACAGCTTCTCTTGTATCAAGAGCTTCCTTATCCTTGGCAATTACCAGAAGCGATACCGTCCTTGGCTCCATTTCAAGAGTCAGGCTGCTGCCATTCAGTGTCACAGCCGGGTTTGAATCGGTCATATCAAATAACTGTGCTGACATACTGTTTATCCCGTAAAGGTGAGCGTACTTGTACTCGTTTCCAAGCTCGATATTTGCGGTCGTTTTGTCGTCAAACGCCTTGTTTGTCACTACGAGGGTGATGACGTCCTCGTTATCTCCGTTAATTGCAGCATAGGCGGTCGAGGTCTCGATATCGTCCGTGGTACAGGACACAAGCGTATCGCCAAAGCCGCTTCCGCTGCCGTCATAGTTGGTGTACAGATTGATCGCGGCAAGCTGATACTGTGCGTCCATTGTAAACAGGTTGGCAGCATAGACCCCGTTCTGTGCAAAAATGCCGAGGGTGTCCGCCTCCATTATAGCACCGCAGACATCGTAAGCTCCCTGAAAATCATATTCAGTGATGGCAAGCTTTGTGCCGGGGTAATAGGTATCTATTGACTCCTTAAGTGCCGGAAGTATCGGCAGGAACTCTGCGCCTGCGTCGGTTATCCAGCTGTCCTCGGTGTAGGTATCGTCCCAGAAGCTTCGGGTCGAGTTCAGCTTATTGTAAACACAGTCGGGATCGCCATAATGCTCGCAGTAGCGCTTTCCGCAGGCGCCCTTTGCCTCGGTGTAAAAATGCACATCGAGCAGTCGCCTGCCGTTCTCGTCCTCTGCCTTCTTCATTTCGTCAAGATAGTAATCTATAAACCATTTGTACTCGGGGTTGTCGTTTTTTATCTCTTTCCAGTCAGGCGCATCAGCGAAATTCGTAAACGCCCCGTAGCCGAAAAGCGCAGGACCGAATATCTCGGCATTCGGGTCAATATCCTTTACTGCCTTAGACATAGTTACCGACTTTTCAACGATCTCAGCGCAGGTGGTTTTTTCGGGATGAACGAGTGAGTGAGTGCTGCTCCACAGCCCCGGCTCATTGTCGAGAGAATAGCCCCTGATGCCGCCGTTCTGTGAGTCGCCAAGGGTGTTCACAAGGTAGTTTACAAACTCGTCCATATAAACAGTGCCGTCATTCAGATCGGGCGTCAGGCTGAATTCATCGCCCTTTACAAGTTCAACCTTTTTCCAGCGGTCAGAGGGCGCTCTCTCAGCCTTGCTGACCTCGCCGTTCATGTCGGCAGAAACGTAGCCCGCAAGCTGCAGCGTCATAAGAGGGTATGCGCCCTTTGCGGTGCAGACCTCATTCAGCTTCAGAGCGGCACAGCCCGGCTTGTCCTTCATATCCTCCGGAACATTCTGCTGAAAATATCCGTCGGAGATGTTTTTCCAGTCAGCTCCTGCATTTGAAGCGTTCGTTTCCCAGTTGTAAGCGCTGTAGCGGTTGCCGCCCGCACGCACCGCCTTATAGGAAACGTCATTTTCCATAAGCTCCGCATTAACGCCGTAAATATAGGGAGAGATCGCTTTTCTGTCCTTGCCCGTATCAACGGTTATGTTCACTGTTCTGCCCGATGAAGTGCCGCTCACCGAAAGCGTGCAGCTGAGCATTATGGACATTGCTGCCATAAAAGCCGCAAGATTTCTTATTCGCATAGTATCACTGTCCTTTTTAATCAAGCTTCACAAACGCTGCCGAGCCTGCTCCGATAACGCAGCTGTTGCCGCTTATCTCTGCACCGCTCCCGAAGCTGTATATAACCTCTCCAAGTGAGCCGCCGACCGTCAGCTCATAGGCGGAATCGGTAGGGTTTACTGCAACGAGTATTCTCTCGCCGTCAAAGCTTCTGATATATGCAAGAGGTCTGCCCTTTGCGCCGTCGCAGACAAACTCGATATCTCCAAGGCTTTGCAGAGCTTTGTGCGCCTGTCTTACTGCAATTAGCTTTTTGACCTCGCTGCGCAGCGAATTATTGACGGCAATCTGCTTCTCCGCAGTCGGTCTGTCGGGGTCGGGGTCAAGGGGGATATAGAGCTTCTCTGCCGGAGCGGAAGAAAATCCTGCATTCTCCGAGCTGTCCCACTGCATAGGTGAGCGCGAGCCGGTCCTGCCGTAACCGCCCTCAACAGAGTTCAGCCCCTCAACGTAGTTCATGCCGATCTCATCGCCGTAGTAGATGTAGGGTGCTCCCGGCATCGACAGCAGGAAGGCAAAGGCAAGCTTTCTGCGCTCTCCTTTGATATGGCGGGCGAGTCTGTCCATATCGTGATTGCCCGAGGGTATGCAAATCAGTCCCTTACGCTCCGAACGCTCATAGCTGTCCATATATTTAGACACAAACGCCGATGCGTCACCCTCTCCGCTGAAGAAGGGCTTTTCATTTCTGAACAGGTCGTTGTAGTGGGAAGACCCGAAGTGCAGCAGGAAGTCCATATGAAAGCCACCTGCAAGACTCTGGTAAGGCTCTCCCCACTCGGAGACCATTGCGGCCTCGGGGTATTCATCGTCAAGAAATGCCCTTATGTTCTGCCAGAGGGCGATGTTGCCCTTCTGATCCTCATCGTTTTTGACAAGTGAACCTGCCATGTCCACACGAAAGCCGTCACAGCCCCGTGAAAGCCATAAGCGCATTACGTCCTTGAGCGCCTCCCGGGTAGCTACAGCGCCCTCGGAATCCATAGACTGCTGCCAGGGAGCGTTCGGCTTGTAGAAGCCGTAGTTAAGAGCAGGCTGGTGGGTGAAGAAATTGACCGCACAGCTGCCGTCACGTTCGGATATGCCCCTTATTGACGGGTAGCCCGCAGGCTCCTCCCAAACGCTGTCCGTCCAGACATAGCGGTCGGTGAACTCGTTGCGGTCGGCCTTCATGCTTTCTTTGAACCAGGGGTGCTCCCATGAGGTGTGCCCCGGCACGAGGTCAAGCAGAACGTGCATACCCAGCTTGTGAGCCTCCTCGAACAGACGGACGAGGTCGTCATTTGTGCCGTATCTGGGGGCTACCCTGCAATAGTCCGAAACATCGTAGCCTGCATCCAAAAAGGGCGATTCAAAGCAGGGGTTTATCCATATCGCCGTGCAGCCCAGCTCCTTGATGTAGGGCAGCTTTTCGGTGATGCCGTTTATATTTCCGATGCCGTCACCGTCCGTGTCCTTGAAGGACTGGGGATAGATCTCATAAAATACTGCGTCATCGAGCCAGTCAGGTCTTTTTGCCATAATAATTACCTCCGTATAAATATTCGTCAAGGGGTTGTTTTGTTTGCTTCTGTATGATATAATACTACATATTGGAGAAAAAATCTACGCCGATAATATCATAAACCGATACTATAATACTTTTATGGTGATTATATGGAAAAAGCCGCATTAAAAGAACACCGCCGGCACAGCACAGCCGACAAGCCGTTTTCTTACTATATCTCGAATATTTCCGAATACTTTCCCAATGTTCCGCTGCACTGGCATAAGGAATTTGAGCTTAATATCATTCTGGAGGGTAAGGGTGATTTTATAACGGGCGATAAACACTTTACAGCTTACAAGGGCGATATTGTGCTGACGCCGCCTGACATGCTCCATGCTGTTTATCAGCATGATGACAAGAGATGTGTCTACGATACCCTTGATCTTGACGGCTCCATGCTGGGCAGCCGTGACAATGACCGTGCCGCAGACGCGTTTATCGCACCTCTCATTTCAGGAGCGTACAGTATAGAAACTCACATTACCCCCGAGCATTGCTATTACAGCGAGCTTCTGACCACGGTGGAAAATATGATAAGTGCCGCCAAGGGTGACACGCCCCTTCTTGATATGCTGATAAAAAGCGAGCTGCTTCGGTTCATGTTCCTGCTCTATGAGAGCGGCAGCATTTCAAGGAACGGTTTTGTAAAAAAAAGCTCACTGATGCGCCCCGCGATAGAGTACATCAATGAGCATTTTACTGAGCCCCTCACCATAGACCAGCTTGCGGGCGTTGTTCACCTGAGCAAAAGCTATTTCATGGGTGCATTCAAGAGGGAAACCGGCGTCGGAGCAATGGAATATATAGCCCAGCTGCGCCTGAAGCTTGCAAGAGAGCTTTTGAGAGACACCGACAAAAGCGTTGCAGATATAGCTTTTGAATGCGGATATCATAACCTCTCGAACTTCAACAGGCAGTTCAGATCCGCCGGAGGCTGCTCTCCCAAGGAGTACCGCTCACGCTGCACAGACTCAGATCAGACAGTACAGAATGATTGAAAGGTTATCATTAAGCTGTACAGCTGTGTTTTCACTGTAGGTTTGTCAGACCGCTGCGGCATGAAAAGCTGGCTGCACGAAAAGGCTCAGAATGCCGCCCCTGACGATACTGCAATGGTACTTAGAACAGATATGGGCGGCTTGAAGGCGATAAATGACACCTTAGGCCATGCTGAAGGAGACTATGGGATCAGAACCGTCTCGAATGTTGTTCAGAGCATTACCAGTAATGATGAGATATGTGTACGCACAGGTGGTGATGAGTTTTGTCTTATAGGGATAGGAAAATACGCTGATGATGAACCGCAAAGACGGACAGAACGCTTTTTAAAAACACTCGAAGCTGTGGGTCGAAGTTCCGACAAGCCCTACGAGATAACAGCGAGCATAGGGTGGGCAAGCGCTCCTTACAGTGAAAATGTTGTAAGCGAGCTGCTCAAGACCGCTGATGAGCGAATGTATGAAAATAAGCTGATGAGAAAGAAAAACAGGATATGACATACAGTCATATCACTGCTTAGGGGTAAAAAATCTGATATCATTTGCGTACTTATAATACCTGCCTTAGCTGCCGAATACACTCAGACACGGATAACCGTCCTGCTTCAGACGGCTATACGTGTCTTATTATTACAGCCTTTCCAAATAGAAAATTCAGCCCTCAAAAGTTGGATCGCCGATCCCTCCGTGATATTATTTCTTGAATTTGCTGCTTATCTCGGCAAACTGTGATGCGATCTTACTCCTGCGCTCTTGCAGCTTCATCAACCTCTGCTGCTACCTCAGCCGCATCGCTCCAGTCCACAGCACTGCCGATCAAGGCACCGTAGCCGCCCATGATCATCATTCCAAGCGGTCCGCCTGCGATACTGAGGAGGAAACCGATAAGACCACCGACAGCGGTATCATTTGATGTTTGCGCACCCGTGTCGAAACCGTCAAGTGTCTTGATCGAGCCCTCGGTATTCTTTGCGATGATAGCCTGAGATACGACATAATCATTTGTCACTGACCTTGCTTTAAGCTCTGAAAGCGCTTGAAAGCCCTCGCTTTCAACGCAAAATTTACGATAATGATGTTTTCCATAAAATATCCTCCTTGTTAAAATTAAAATCGCCTTTGCACCGCAACTGATCGTAAGCATTACGTTCATTCAGCTTACTATCATCATAGCACAAAAGCGATCAATTTACCACTACAAAAATGCAAAAAGTGTTCGGACTTTAGAGTATCTCAACAATATTATCCATGACCTCAAAGATGATCTCTTTCAGGTCTTTGGTGCTGACCTTGTCCGGTGAAGACAGCCAGAAAGGTGTATGCACCGTTTACAGCGAAAGCCACCATTTCAGCGATAAGGACATAGTTTTTTATTGTGACCTTTTCGGGATAACGCAGTTTGAATTTGAGCTTGGTACAGCTTTTCCATTTTTCAATAAAGCATAGATCCGGCTGAGTTATCATAAAAGCATGAAAGACGATCCAATGCTCCTTGAGTAAAAGCTCTATACCTTCAAGAGCTTTATCCATATCTGCCATTGACAAAGGTCTGTTCAAATTTCAACATTCATAAGTCCACGGATCAGCTCATCCTAGATCTCAGCTCTTACCCTCCTCGATGTCCGTCATCATTGCTTTGAATCCGTCACGCTCGAAAGTTGTTCCCAAAACCACGTCATCGACATAGTAAACGGTATTACTAAAACCATTATCCGCTGCATACATCTTGAGGATAGCCATTGACGGATTTAAACAAGTCGACTATGATAAAATGGAAAATTCAATTATAATAACATACTTCAAGGATGATGATTATATCTTTTTTGAACAATACACAAAAGATGCATATCTTAGTAATTATGATAATGAACAGTCAACATTTGAATCATATACAGATGAAAACGGACAAGAGTATCTAGTTCATAATACAGATCATGATCATACATTTATATGGGACAATGGTAAATATATTTTTTGAAATATGCAGCAACTTAGACAAACGATCTGTGTTGGAATTGTGTGAACCCACAAAAATAAAGTAAATTAATAAAAACATATCACAAACAAACAATTTTCATTGTCATAGTAGGTGTAGGAGAAAAAAATCTCTTGCACCTATTTTTGGTGAAAGGCGGAACTTCCATATATGAAAAAAGTGATATCGACAATTATATCGGTTGTTATTATGCTATGCCTGTCACTTACAGCTTTTGCCGAACCCGAACTGCAAACGCCTTCTGACGATGACATTTCTGTTTGTTATTTATACACAGATAAAATACCTGCTGGCGTCATTATGTTTACAGAATAGGCATAAAAAATATATCCTGTCAAAATTTCTGTGCAGTGTGATAATTTCATTTGCTTTGGTGATTATTTGCTATTTGGCCTTTGCGGCGGTCTGCTTTAGTGTATTTCCATATCCCGAAGAATATGCTGAAGGCATTTTTTATAGAGCATGGTATAATTATTACGGTATAAACAAAATTCTTAGTTCGGACAGCTACCTAATTTTCATTTTCGGAAGAATTTGTACAGCATCTATAATTGGCACAGTTGGCGGATTATTCTGCCTTATTCTTTCGTCAATGACGATGAGTAAATATGTGTCGCTGGTGATTCCCGTGCTTGTATATTTTTTTCTTTGCACAAGTTGCAAAGCCCTATAAGTTCAGTGGAAATATGTCGGACTTGAAATTTTGGTTTCTGGACAATAGTTCAAGATTTTCTTCAATGGAAACATGGTTTACAGATTACATGGGAATTCCATTATGGGCAGCATACGCATATTTTCTTCCTCTTAGCGCACTTACATATCTGATTTTAATTTCGGATTATCCCAAACTTGATGATTCTGGAACATTTATACTTTTCAGAATAGGAAGATACGCATGGATATTGGGACAGATATGGTTTCTAATATGCTCGGCGATGACATTTATTTCATTTCTGCTTATATCTTCGATGCTAACTGTGATGAGCCGCAGTTTTCTAATAAATGCTTGGAGTCTTGTTTCCAAATACACACTAAAGCCAGAAAACGCAGCGCTCAGACCAGATTTTCCCTTTGCGATTATCGACAGCTCGGTAATCAATCAATCACGTCCTTTTGAAGCTGTAATGCATTCAGTTACTCTTATACTTATGTTTATGCTAAGTGTAGGTCTTATCCAGATAATTTTTGCTCTCATACGAAAAAAGATTTTTGGAATATTTGTAAACCTTAGCTTCATAGCAACAGGGTTGGTACTATGGGCAGTAGATATCAAGATAAAGTGGCTTTTCCCTATAGCAAATTCAGCGTTTGGTTGGCATTATGATGGAATGTATGACAAGACTATAATAAGTATTGCGTATTCCTATGGGTATTTTTTTATTTTGTGTGCAGCATTGATAATCTGTGCTTTTGTAATAGGAAAGCACTGTTCTTTCTGTATAATAGGTGAAAATGGGTAGGAGTAAATTATGAGTATTATTGAAGTGAAAAGTATAAATCTCACCATAGGCAAAAATAATATTTTAAAGAACATAAATGTGTCCTTTGAGGAGGGCAAAATACACGGACTTATCGGACGAAACGGCAGCGGAAAGACAATGCTTATGAAGTGCATATGTGGTTTTATCAAGCCCACGAGCGGTGAGATTATCGTTGACGGCAAGCAGGTGGGCAAGGACGTTGACTTCCCGAAAGATATGGGTATCATTATTGAAACACCTGGATTTATACCGTATTACAGTGGATACAAAAATCTCAAACTTCTTGCGGGGCTTAACAACAAGATCGGCAAAGAAGAGATACGCAACAGCATGAGGCAAGTGGGGCTTGACCCTGATTTAAAACGTCACGTCCGCAAATATAGTCTTGGTATGCGGCAGCGTTTGGGACTTGCACAAGCCATTATGGAAAATCCGAAGATACTCATTCTTGACGAGCCTTTCAATGGTCTTGACAAGGACGGCGTAAAAGAAATGTGTGAGTACCTGCTCAGCTACAAAGAGCAGGGCAAGACTATTCTCATATGCTCACACTCTGCGGAGGATATTTCCGTGCTGTGCGATACTGTGCATGAAATGGATAAGGGTGTGATAAGTGAGATCAAGGGGTAAGCTGATCAAAAAAACATCATCTGCGTCAGTGCGAGGCTTTGCCGTTGGCTAAGAATGGGACATTGGAAAATAAACCGGATAGCATTTTAAAATAAGTTTTGATATATAACGCAAAAAGACAGATACCTCAGTCAAATGAAGTATCTGTCTTTCTTATTCCTTAGTTATATATAGCCTGCTGTATAGGTCTTTCATAATAGTTGTTGAAAAGCTTCTATATTAGTACCGACCTAAACCGTCCGCCATATTTTTATATTGTATTAAAGCTGTGTATCAACAAAAATTGTATAGATAGCCTTCATTGCAGATTCAAAATCAGCCTCGTTTACACCGATGATAATGTTAAGCTCGCTAGAGCCCTGATCTATCATCTTTACGTTTACATGAGCGTGTGCAAGGGCTGAGAATATTCTGCCTGCTGTACCTCTGTTTGACTTCATTGCACGTCCCACAACTGCAATAAGTGCAAGGTCTGTTTCAATATCAATTGTATCAGGGTGACAGTTTCTGTGCAGACCTGACATTATCTCCTGCTCCTTTGGAGCAAACTCTGCCTGATGAACAACGACAGACATTGTGTCGATACCTGATGGCATATGCTCAAAGCAGATACCATTCTTCTCGAATACTTCAAGCACTCTTCTGCCGAAACCAAGCTCTGCGTTCATCATATCCTTTTCGATATTAACTACAGTAAAGCCCTTCTTTCCTGCTATACCTGTGATCGTGAATGCAGGCTTCTGAGATGTGGACTCAACGATCATTGTACCCATATCCTCAGGCTTGTTTGTGTTCTTGATGTTTATTGGGATACCTGCTTTTCTTACAGGGAAAATAGCGTCCTCATGAAGTACGCCTGCACCCATGTAAGAAAGCTCTCTCAGTTCCTTATATGTTATGGTAGTGATAGGCTGTGGGTTGTCGATAATTCTAGGGTCGCATACCAGGAAGCCTGATACGTCTGTCCAGTTCTCATAAAGATCAGCGTTTACTGCTGCGGCAACGATAGAGCCTGTTACGTCAGAACCGCCTCTTGAAAATGTCTTGATAGTATCGTTTGGCATTGAGCCGTAGAAACCAGGTATTACCGCATTGTCAAGTGTAGCAAGTCTCTGAGGAAGCACCTCATTAGTTCTTGCAGAATCGAACTGACCCTGATCGTTAAAATAGATAACATCGGCAGCGTCAATAAAGTTATATCCAAGATATTTAGCAAGAACGATACCGTTAAGATACTCGCCACGGGAAGCCGCATAGTCACGTCCTGCCTTGCCGATAAAGCAAGCCTTGATAGTTTCAAACTCCTTTTCAAGAGAAAGATCAAGACCCAGATCATTGATTATGCCGTAATATCTTTCCTTGATAGCGTCGAACTCGCTGCTGAAATCCTTGCCCTTTGCAGCAAGATCATAGCAGCCGTAAAGCATATCAGTTACCTTTGTATCGTTTGAAAATCTTTTACCAGGAGCAGACGGCACAACAAATCTTCTTGAGCTTTCCGCTGTGATTATCTCCTTTACCTTTTTGAACTGCTCAGCACTTGCAAGAGAGCTTCCACCGAATTTTACAACCTTTGTCATTTCACAAACCCCTTATAAACTATAGAATTATTCCTGTCTGCGTACTTTTCCCACGCTGACGTTACAATAAATAGTATACCGAATTTGCGTGATTAAGTCAATGTATAAATGGACTAATTTTTATAGTTTTTTCGATGTATGTTTGTGAAATACGCTTGTATTTGTATGACGGACAACTCATACTTATCTGTCTGCCTATTATCTGTAATGTTCGTCTATCCACTTATCATGTTTTCGTGAAAGAAAACCCCAGCGTTCTTCAACACAAAATGCAACGGATAAAACAAACGGCAAAGAAAGCAGCACAGCCGCAATAATAAGAATAGCCATATTACTTACGTTCACAAGAACGCCTCCCGTCTCGGTTTTGTTATGACTATATTATAGCGTTCCTTACTTAAACAGACCTTAATGGAAAGTGAAAACCATGTAAAAAAAGCCCCGACCGAAGTCAGGGCTTTTTTCATCAGACTGCTTAAACCGTCACAGCCTGAGTATTATTCTTTTTAAGCACCTCAATAAAATCTTTTTCAGGAACAGGCTTTGAGAAGTAGTATCCCTGAATGAAATCACAGCCCATGCCAAGAAGCGTGTCGAGTTGGTGCTTGTCCTCGATACCCTCGGCGACAATCTGCATATTGAGCTTCTTTATCATCGCCACTGTACTCTCAATGGCGATATGCGCCTTTTCGCTCTTGAAACATTCCCAGACTATTTCCTTTTCAAGCTTGATAAACCTGAAAGGCAGGCTGAGAAGATATGTCATATTTGAATATCCCGTACCATAATCGTCAAGTGCAAACTTCACACCATAGTCGGAAAGGGTCTTGATGTTTTTCTCCATAATGTGCGGAGTATACACCGCCGCAGTTTCCGTTACTTCAAGACAGATAGATGACGGGTCTACCTTGTATCTGTCCATAACGCTGAGAAGCTGCTCTACAAGGTCCGACTGCATACACTGCACTACCGACAGGTTTACCTGCACATATTCGATACCAAGTGAAGTTCCCATGCCTTTCTTTATAAAGCGGCAGGCTTCCTCGAAAACATATTTGCCTATTTTGAGTATCTTGCCGTTTTCCTCAGCTATAGGAATAAATTCCTGCGGAGAGATAAATCCAAGCTTTTCATCCTTAAGCCTAACAAGGGCTTCGCAGGAAACTATCTTGTTTCTTGAACTTGAATATATCGGCTGATAGTATACCTCAAAGCCACGATTATCCAGAGCCTTGTCTATAGCATTCTCTACCTCGCTTCGACGTTTGCTGTCATAAAAGTTTATGTCAGTTGCATGAAGAAGTCTTTCAGTTTCAGGTTCACGATGCTTGAACTGCTCGATAAAGTCCACCAGCATATCTGCATTGTCAACGTCCTCAGGGCAGTCGATACGCATAAAGCAGGCTGTTATCAAAGTATCAACAGTACCTATATTCCAGTTTTCAGACAGCTTTTTCCTTATCGCACGATACGTTTCCCCCACCTTTTCAGAATCCTTCGGGAACATAAGAGCAAAGCATTCGTCCTCCAAATAAAAACCATCGCCCAGATTAACAAAGTTATAAAGATAGTCGGAAAAGCTTCTTAACAGAGAGTTGGAAAAACGTCCGCCAAATGTTTTCATAAACATTTTGAAATCCGGTATCCTTATGAGCAATAATGTAAAATCAGAAGCTGAGGCATATTTTATGGAACACCTATTGACAAAGCTGCTCCAGTTGAGCATTTTCGTTCCTTGGTCTATCATATCATCCTGACTTTGCAAGGTGAACATTATAAGAAGCATACATACAGACGCCGCAAAGCACTCCACAAGAAGATGTTTATTGATCATCTGAACAATCACTGCCACTACCGTCATTGAGATAAAGGCTGTTATAGAAGTGACCACCTGCCTTGAGAGCATACTTCTATTACCCATTGCGTAAACGATGCCAAATATAAGATAATAAATCGCCACAATGTATGTAAATGGCTGAAGAGTGCCACGATGATAACCGCCTTGACTATCCACATAGATGATAAAATGTGTTGCAGGCGTCGTAATTACCAGCAAAAGATCAACGATCATCGGTGTATATAAAAAGCTTTTGAAAAGTGCCGACATCTCTTTAAAGCCGTCCGTCAGGAAAAGTATATAGATCACAAATAGAAACGGAATAAGATTATGTGTAAAATAATAAGCCGTATGGAAGAAGGTTTTAAGCCCTATGCCCCATTCACCGGTAGACAACACACTTAAAATATCCAACACAGTTGACAAAGCCGAGTCGCCCACGAGAATGCCAAAGACCTTATTCTTATTGCACGGAATACGCTTCTTAAAATAGAATACCACTCCTGTGATAGCATATATCACAAGGGCACATATATCATAATGGATAATATAACCCACAACGCAGACCTCCCCATATTATTATGATAATATTTTAACATAACTCTGTTATGGCTTCAACCGATTTAACAAAAAGTTATAATTTTTTTGTTTGTGTGCATAACTTACATATAAATAGAAGTCCGAATTTATGGGTTTTGTCAATTATTATCTGTTAGTGGTAACGTTCATTCGTGCGGTTTACAGATCAGATACCATTAACTTTTTAACATTATCCAAAAGCTTCACTCGAAAATGAAAAGTTAGAAAAACGATGATAATTTAACTTGCGGCAAAAGATTATATATAGTTTTAAATAATTTTTAAATTTGTCGGTTTGACTTGACTAATAAACATCTTGGAGTTATAATAAAAACGTGGTAAAGATCTGTCATAAGACTTGTAAAAAGCTAGTCTTTTGACAGAGTTTCTGTATATACAGAAATAATTAGTTCTTACTGATCTTTAGAGACGAAAACAGGAGGTAATATTATGTTAAAGTGTTTTAAAGACGAAAAATTCTGGTGTGCAGTAGGCGGAGCAGCCGCAGTCATTCTTGGCAAGAAAGTCGTAAAAGCTAAGAAAACAAGAGAGCTTGCCGTTACAGGTCTTGCAAAGGGAATGAAGCTCAAGAGCGACGCTCAGTCAGCACTGAGAAGCATGAAGGACGAAGCATCTGACATCTGCTATGACGCTAAGGTCGAGGCAGGGATAGATGACGAGGAAGAAGTAACTGAATAATGAAAGCTCAGATCGTTTATGACAAGCCCTGCCGCATACGTTTCCGCTGTGGTAGCAACGCTTTCACAAAAGAACTTGAACGGTCGATACATAAGCTTGTTATGTCAAACCCGTGGGCGATCGCCTGCGAGGCTCACTATGAGAACGGCGGAATACTTATACGCTATAAAGAGGGTCACAGAGCCGAAGCTGTCGAACTTGTAAGAAAGCTCAGAGGAAGCGACCTAGCACCTGTCAGCGACAATCAGTATGACACCGAGGAGATAGACAGAACATTCAAATCTGACCTTGCAAAGCTTGTGATGCAAAGATATATAAGAAAAGCTATTCTGCCTGCACCTATAGGCGCAGCACTTATCGTGTACAGCGGACTTAAATACATAGCAAAGGGCGTAAGCGCACTGTTTGACGGCAAGCTTACAGTTGAGGTGCTTGACGGAGCGTCAATAAGCGCTTGTCTTATCCAGAAAAATTACAATACGGCTGGCACTGTCATGTTCCTGCTTTCTGTATCAGGCTTGCTGGAGGATTACACAAGAGCGAGAACAAGAGCCGCTCTTACTGACAGCTTGGCGATAAAGGCAGATCAGGTATGGCTGGCAGGTAAGGACGCTGATACTCTTATACCAATGTCACAGCTTCAGGTGGACGATTGCATAAGAGTTCGCACAGGAAGCGTTATTCCTGTTGACGGTCAGATAACCGAGGGCGAAGCTTACATAAATGAAGCTTCAATGACAGGCGAGCCTCTTGCGGTCATGAAGAGCGCAGGAGCAAGCGTATTTGCGGGAACAGTTGTCGAGGAAGGCTCAGTTGTGATAAAAGTTCGCAAGCTTTCTTCCGACACAAAGATAAGCAAGATAATCGAGCTTATCGACAACTCAGAAAACCTTAAAGCAGGGGTGCAGAGCAAAGCGGAGCGTCTTGCGGACTCTATCGTGCCGTACAGCTTTCTTGCCTTTGGTCTTACACTGCTGTTTACTAGAAATGTCACAAAAGCAGTTTCCGTTCTTATGGTGGACTATTCCTGCGCTATCAAGCTTTCAACGCCTATAGCCGTTATATCCGCTATTAAAGAAGCCGCTGATGATGACGTTACGGTAAAGGGCGGAAAATATCTTGAAGAATACGCACTTGCCGACTCTATCGTTTTTGACAAGACCGGCACTCTTACAAACGCTGAGCCTGTGCTTGAAAAGGTAATAGCCCTTGGGGATTACTCCGAGGCGGAAACGCTGAAAATTGCGGCTTGCCTTGAAGAGCACTTCCCTCACAGCGTAGCGAGAGCTATAGTAAAGGGTGCGGCCGATAGAGATATCGACCATGCCGAGGAACACGCCGAGGTGCAGTATATAGTTGCCCACGGAATTTCAACAACGCTTCACGGCAAACGTGCTATCATAGGAAGCAGGCATTTTGTCTGCGAGGACGAGGGCATAGAGATAACAGACGAACAGCAGGCTGAGATCGACGAAAAGTCGGGAGCTTGCTCAGTAGTTTATCTTGCTGTAGGCAACAAGCTCACAGGTGCGCTCTGCATAAGCGACCCGCCCAGACCTGAAGCTGAGGAAGCTGTTAAACAGCTCAAAGAAGCAGGCATAACAAATATCATTATGCTCACAGGCGACAGCGCAAAGGCTGCCGAGATAACTGCGCAGAAGCTTGGCATATCAGATTTCAGGGCGCAGGTTCTTCCTGAGGACAAGCACAGATATGTTCAACAGCTCAAAGAGCATGGACACAGAGTAATAATGGTAGGCGACGGAATAAACGACGCTCCAGCCCTTGCGGCGGCGAACGTTTCTGTTGCAATGAGCGATGCTTCCGATATCGCAAAGGAAACTGCCGATATAACAGTTCGTGGTGCAGACCTTAAACAGCTTGCGGCTATAAGACAGCTTAGCGAAAAGCTAATACACCGAATAAACAGTAACTACAGATTTATACTGCTGTTCAATTCAGTGCTTCTGCTGTCAGGAGCTTTCGGACTTTTGCAACCGTCGGCCTCAGCGCTTCTGCACAACGCTTCAACAATGGCGATCTGTGCAAAGAGCATGACACCTTTAGAGGATAAAAAGCGCAAAAAGAAAAACAAGTAAACAAAATATAAAGAGCGAATGATCGTAACGTCATTCGCTCTTTTTGCATCTTGATAAATGTAACGCTTTTTTCTTAAATTACCTAGCAGGTGTACAGTAGCAAATAGAATAAACTGTGATATCACCGTTTTTTGCCGCAGCATGAAGCTGATCCAGCTTATCAAAACCTGCACCAAGCTCCTTTACACAGTCTGCATATGTAAACTTAGCATAGTAATGATCATTCGCTCTGCCTGTTTCGCTAGGCTGAACTCTTGCCCAGCTTTCTCCTCCTGACCAGCTCTGGAGAATAAGCTCAAGCTCGTTCTCTGCACCCGAATACTCAACATAGAAATAGCCATTTGCAGAAAGATACGAAACATCAAAACTGCCATAATTTTTTGAAGTCATAACTGAAACTGCCTGACCCCATGAGCCACATGATTTTGCGCCCCAGAAAATAGATACATATGGATCCTGCTCCGGCTTATCAGGGTCAACAGGATCTACCGGATCAACAGGTTCTGTTGACTTCTCGACAATATACTTAACACTAAGAACTTCGATATCTCCGTTAGCCGCACCAACATGGAAGCGGTCTACTTTAGAGAAATCTGTTGTTCCGAACGCTGCCACAACATCGTCGTAGCTGTACTTTGCGTATACAATGCCGTCCTTTTCTGTTACCTCAGTTGGTGAAACTCTCGCCCAGTCTGCACCGCCTGACCAACTCTGGAGAATGACCTCCGCCTTGTCTGTGCCGCCCTTGAACTGAACTTCAAAATATCCGTCCTTTTCGATAACTGAGCTGTCAAAGCTGCCGCCTTCCTTAGTTGCGGAAAGTGTGATAGCCTGACCCCAGCCTGATGTCTTTGCCGAACCTGTGAAGATAACAGTTTCCTTTTTGTCACTTACCTCGCCTGTGGCAGGGATAACCTCTGTCTTTATCACCTTGCCGCAAGTTGTACACTCAGTATGCTTTGAGCCATTTTCTGTCGCAGTAGCCGCCTTGTCGATTATCCATGCGCTTTCGCTGTGACCTGTCGCAGGGATAGTTTCAGTGTACCTGTCTCCGCAAGTACAAGTGTAAATTCTCTCGCCCTCTGTTGTGCAAGTAGCTTCCTTTGTTACCTTTGCGGTGTAGCTGTGAGTGTGTGATGACTTAACATTCTTGACAGTGAGTGCAAATGTATCTATGCTTCCGTCTGAGAATGTGTATGTAAGTGTGTAATTACCATTTGTAAGCGTCTTGAGCCAGCTTTCGTTGAGCATTATCTGACTTCCGCTTGTAGAATAATCTAAGCCGCCTGTAAGCTTCTTGCCGTTTGCTGTGATAGACTCAACGCTCTTTCCATAAAGCACAAGGTCTGTTCTCACACCGCTTGGAGCATCAGCGTCAAATATGCCTGACTTTGTGGAAAGGTGTGGCTTCTCGATCTGTCCGTCCTCATAGAAAACAACATCGTCTATGTAAACTGTACCTGTCTTTTGAGCAGAATCTCCGCCCATATAGAACGAGAACTGGTTAAGCTTTGATGTATCAAGATTTCCGCCCGACTGCCAGCTTGGCGCTTTAAAGTCAGCGAATGGTATCTTGATAGTTTTTTCGCCTGCGAAATCAAGTGCTATCTGCGCTTCAAAATAATTATCGTTTGCATCTCTAAGCTGAACAGTAAGGCTGTTGCCTGTGCCGTCCCCCTCTACCCAAAGCTCAACGCCTGCAAATGATGAAGCATTTCTTACTGCAATAGGGTGGTTTACTCCGCAGTAGCCGTTTGGCGAGCCGATATCATATCCGAAAGCAAGCGCCTTTGAACCGTTCTTTGCAGCAAGAGAAAGTGAAACTTCATTGCCGCCTGTGTTTCTTGAATAAGACGACCAAAGTGCCTTATCATTTGAATAGCTCTCAAATGTGTCAAGCTCATCAAGGCCTGTGGTGTCGGAAACATTTATTGTAAGCTCCCTATCCTCGCCCTCATAGAAATCGAACTTAAGCGTCACAATGCCTGCTGAAAGCGTCTTGAGATATGCACTTTTAAGGGTCACAGTGTCGCCCGAAGTTGTGTAATCTGTACCCTCTGCGAGTGAATTTCCATCAGCAACAATGCCTCTGAACTCGCTTGTCTTGCGATCCATGGTGATATCAACATCACTGCACTTCTTAGGGTTTACGTCAACAGAGATTATCTCAGGAGAGATAATAGGCTTAGGGATAGAGCTGTCGCTCACCGTCAGATTGAACTTAGGCTGATTGCCGCCTGTTGTGAGTATCCTGCACGAATACTTTGCAAGCTCCTGCCTTTTAAGATAAGAAGCCTTGATAGTAACAGCGTTGCCCCTTATGGTGTAATCCTTTGACGAGAGTTTCTTTCCGCCGACCTCAACACCGCTTATGCTGCCCTCTTTCATAGAAACATTCACCACAACGTTACCTGACTTGCTTCTGTCAAAACTGTATGTAGACTTGTCAGTGGTGTTTACAATGTTCTTCTTTTCCATTTTTGCAGCAGCGTTCATCATAAGAGTTCTTGTGCTGTCCGTCTTTTCGATACCCTCAGGGCCGTAAACGGTGTAGCCGTCATAGTCCTGATAAAGAGTGCCGTCATCAAGATAGGAAGCTATCATCCAGTAGTTGAAGCCCTGATATTCGACACCCTCATAGTAGTCCCCTGTTACAATATCCAGCCAATCGGAATAAGCGGCGTCACGCTTTGTTTTGTCTGTAAGACCGAATTCCTCAAAGATAATAGGCTTGTCAGCGGAAGATGTGGTCTGGGCATGACGCTTTATCCACTCGAGGTCATCATCGCCAAGGTCAAAGCCCCACTGATCAACGTACATATGCGGTGTGCCAAAGTCTACAGTGTCGATAGTCATAAGCTTGTCAAAGTCAACACCGTAGTAGCCTGAATATGCGGAAGACGGAAGATCTTGCCTTGCAGCTTCCTGATAGCCAAGGTTATAAAAGCCCTCGTCGCCAACAGATACCATGTGATAAGGGTCGATAGACTTTACATATGCTGACATTTCCTTTGCCCAGTTATAAAGAATATCGTCCTTGCAGAACTCGTCAACAGTACATCTCGGCTCGTTTGAAAGCTCCCAAGAAAAAACAGCTTCAGAATCCATAAGCTTCTCGCCTGTGTAGTAGTTGGTGTGATTTAACAAAGTTTTGATATAATCCTTATACCAGCCCTTGATAGTTTCATTAGTGTAAAAATCGCAGGTGTCCTTTTCGTCCACTTTGCTATTGCCAACGCTCTTGCCCTGTGACATCTGATACCACTTTACATACTGACCCATTCCGCCGAACGCTTCCCAATAGTTCGTGAAAGTGATAACAAGCTTCATATCATGTTCTTCAGCCTGCTTGATAATATAATCAAGATGTCTCAGACCGTCCTCGCCCTCGTTCACAATAGGCTTGCCAGCCTCATCGTCCCAATACTGGAAGTAAACTCCGTCCTTTTCGCCCGTTCCGTCATTGTTGCCCTCAAAGGTCTCATGACCAGACTGCGAGTCGATCTCGCCTGTTTTCTTACCAACGTCAAGATTTCCCCAAATTCTTATTACTTTAAGCCCCATTTTTGAAGCGTCATCGAAAACATTCTTTACCTCACTCTTTGACTTATAGGTGAGATAATAACAGTTCGTGCCACCATAATAGTAAGGGCTTCCGTCACACATAAACTTTGAGCCGTCAGCGTAAACAAATCCCTCCGGGTGTGTCGCCGCATACTCCGCATATGCGCTGATATCTGCGAAAGGCACAATGCTAACAGCCATTGCAGCAGCCGCCAGAGCCGCAGAAAATCTTCTCATTACTCCTGTCATAACCATACTCCTTTTTCATCACTTTAGCTAATTTTAATTAATTTAGCTTGCCGAATTATTGCATTTTTACTTTATCACAAACTTAATTTAATGTCAATCTCTTAAAACGATTAAGCAAGCAAGTTTTTAAAAATCAATGTTTTTGACAAATAAAGAAGCACAAACTTAGTACATTGTGCTATAAGTAATCATCATTTTATATTATTTTTGTCTTTCGTTATCAAAGAAAATAATAGTTAAAAAACGTTTACATTTCATATTAACATCAAACGTTTAAGATAAACAAATTAACAAATGCAATTTACACACAAAACAAAGCCGGGCATATCACTTCAAAATGATATGCCCGGCTATACAAAAAGATATTCAATACACTTACCATGCATAAAGATGATCCCTATGTAAACATAAAAAACACCTATCCAAGTGCCACATCAAGTATCATCATAAGCACAAAGCCCAGTGCAAAAACTATCGTTCCAATATTGGAGTGTGGCTTTTCCGACATTTCAGGTATAAGCTCCTCCACCACGACATAAATCATAGCACCTGCCGCAAAGCTTAGAAGATACGGCAAAACAGGGATTATAAACTGTGCCAAAAGTATCGTCAGCACAGCCCCAACAGGCTCGACAACTCCCGATAAAACGCCGTAAACAAAGGCTTTTCCCTTTCCCATACCCTCAGAACGCAGTGGCATGGATATTATCGCACCCTCTGGAAAGTTCTGTATTGCGATACCGAGGGATAATGCCAACGCACCAGCGGCGCTTATAGCATGATGGTCAGCCGCCCAGCCTGCATATACAACGCCAACAGCCATTCCTTCGGGGATATTGTGAAGCGTCACCGCAAGCACAAGCATCGTTGTGCGCTTGAAACCGCTTTTCGCTCCCTCAGGCTCAGTGGCGTTCATGTGAAGATGTGGTATAACTCTATCGAGAAAAAGCAGAAAAAACACTCCAAGAATAAATCCAACCGCCGCAGGAACAAACCTCAGTCTACCCATTCTCGCTGATTGCTCCATAGAGGGTATTAGCAAGCTCCACACGCCTGCCGCCACCATTACTCCTGCCGCAAAGCCTGTCAAGGCTCGCTGGACAAGATAATGCAGATTTTTCTTCATGAAAAGCACACACGCCGCACCAAGAGATGTACCCAAAAACGGTATCAGAATGCCTTTAAAAATAGTCATGCTCATTGTTCTTCATTGATATGCTTCTTCAATGCCGCAAAGCTCTCGTCAGACAAAACGTGTTCTATCTTGCAGGCGTCATGTTCAGATATTTTTCTGTCAACACCAAGACTTACAAGCCACTCTGTCAATACAAGGTGCTTTTCGTAGATCTTTTCCGCAACATATCTGCCGTCGTCAGTGAGAGTAATGAAGCCGTTTTCGTCCATTGTGATGAACTTTCCCTCACGAAGTATCTTCATGGCATTTGATACGCTGGGTTTTGTAACATTCAGTTCCCTTGCAACATCAATGCTCCTCACCTCGCCGTTTTGCTTGTTCCATAAAACGAGTATCGCCTCCAGATAATCCTCCCCAGACGTATGAATGTTTCCCATTTATATTCCCCTTTCTTCATTAGTTATGGCTAACTTATATCTTTAAAATTACCGCACGCCACGAAGCCAAGCATATCAAAACAAAACGCCTTTTCACAAAAGCTTTCTACAAACTTAGCCGCACCCTTCTCGTGCAGTATCAAAAGTATAGAACATCGGTTAATGTATACTAACTAATGTTTATTATATCACAGAAAATATGTTTTGTCAAGCAAACAAAAAAGCCGTGACAGACCTTTTCATCTGCCGCGACTTTATGCATAGCTATTTACTTGAATCTTGCAAAAAATCCTTTTTTCTCATAAGGCTCTCTTTCAGCGGAAATAAAAGTGTAGCCTGTTTTCTCAACTGCTTCTTTAAGCTTTTCATCAGGGATATCCTCATCAACTATAGCCACAGTTTCGCCCTTTGCATGGGAAGAGCTAACCTTTTTCACCTTGAAATTCTGCCTGAAAGTGTCATTCATATGCGATTCACACATTCCGCACATCATTCCGTCTATTTTTACTGTTATCTTTTCCATTTCTGACCCTCCAATGCTTGATAGGTTAGAACTTGCTAACCATGCTTATTGTAACACAGCCTATAGCTTTTTTCAAGTCAATAATGTAAATTTTAATCTGCCGTTTGTCTGTTGTTCTCCGCAAGAAGATAATTCTTCACTTCCCAAAGCTTCTGAGAAAGGTCAACATAATAAGTGTGCGGATTTTCAAATCTTGTGATCTCGTCCCAAAGAGTGTCTATCTCAGCCGCCGCATACTTTACGATATCCTCATATGCAGGCTTCTTGTATACACACTTGCCGTCCTTGAATATCTGCTGTTGGATAGGCTTAGCCTCAAAGTTTGTGATAACCTTCTTCTTCCATGTGAACTGCGGGTCAAAAAGCGTAAGGGGTCTGCTTTCGTCTATCACCTCGTCATGAATACACAGCAGGTCAGCCACAGCCTTGTGATTGTCCTTATCATAAATTCTGTAAAGCTTTTTGAAGTGCGGAGTCGTTATCTTCGCCACGTTTTCAGAAATCTTTATCTTAGGCTGAATATTGCCATCATCGTCCTCCACAGCCGCAAGCTTGTAAACTCCTCCGAAAACAGGCTCGCTCTTTGCGGTGATAAGTCTTTCGCCCACGCCGAACATATCTACCTTAGCGCCCTGATATATCATATCTCTTATAAGATACTCGTCAAGGGCATTTGAGGCACATATTTTGCAATCAGGATAGCCTGCCTCGTCAAGCATTTTTCTTGCTTTCTTGGAAAGATAAGTTATATCTCCCGAGTCTATCCTTATTCCCACAGGTCGGCAGCCCATAGGCTTCAGCACCTCGTCAAAAGCCTTTATTGCGTTAGGCACACCGCTTTTCAGCACATTATAAGTGTCCACAAGCAGAACAGTGCCATTAGGATAGCACTTACAGTAAGTCTTGAAAGCTTCAAGCTCGCTGTCAAACATCTGCACCCATGAATGTGCCATTGTGCCTGTTGCATTAAAGCCGAAAAGCTGGTCAGTGATAGTGCAGGCTGTGCCTGAGCAACCGCCTATACCTGCGGCTCTTGCACCGAGTATGGCAGCGTCTGCACCATGAGCACGTCTTGAACCAAACTCAGATACCGCCCTGCCCTGAGCCGCCCTTACAATACGGTTAGCCTTTGTAGCAATAAGTGTCTGATGATTTATGCAAAGCAGAAGATAAGTTTCCACAAGCTGCGCCTGAACAGCAGGGGCTCTTACTGTGATGATAGGTTCGTTTGGGAACACAACAGTACCCTCAGGCACAGCAAATATATCTCCTGTGAAGCGGAAATCCCTAAGATATTCAAGGAAGCCTTCGTCAAAAATGCCCTTTGAGCGCAGGAACTCTATGTCCTCTTCGTCAAAATGCAGATTTTCGATATAGTTTATGACCTGCTCAAGACCGCAGGCAATGGCAAATCCGCCACCGTCAGGTATCTGTCTGAAAAACAGATCAAAATAAGATATCTTTTCCTGCATACCGCTTACAAAATAGCCGTTTCCCATTGTCAGCTCATAAAAATCGCACAGCATAGTGTAATTGAATTTGTCCATTTTGCTCTCTCCTTTTCAGCTTATGACAAGAGGGACTAATGTCCCTCCTTGCTGTTTTACAATATTATATCACGCCACAGGTGCAAAAACCTGAACTAAAGCGCAAATTTTTCTGAATATTCAGCCAACAGCTTCTCGTAATAGTCAGGACCGTTTCTGTGAAGCTTATCAAGATATTCATGCTTTTTAAGGCTGTTGTATTTCTCTTGATTTGCGATAAGATAGACCGCAATATTTGAGCAGTGGTCTGATATTCTCTCAACATTTGTGAGTATATCAAGGAAGTTCACACCCACCTCGATGTTGCAAAGACCATTCTTAGACCTGTCGATATGAACAGCCTTAAGCTCCTCAACAAGTCTGTCTACTACTTCTTCAAGTGGCTCGATCTCCTTGAGAACGTTCATATCCCCTGTCTTTGTGGCTTCGATAGCAAGCCCGATTATCTCCTGAATGGCGTTGCACACAACGTCAAGTTCATGCTTTGCCTGCTCAGAAAAACCGATCTCCTTTTCATAAAGAACATCCGCAGTTTCATAGATGTTTATAGTATAGTCGCCTATTCTCTCATACTCTGAAATAAGGTGGAAAAGCGCTGTAACAGTTCTCGACTCATCTTCGTTCAGACCGCAGTCGTTGAGCTTTATAAGATATGAACCTACTCTGTCCTCAAGCCTGTCGATAAGCTCCTCACGCTCTTTTATCTTGTCGATAGACTTAAGGTCATACTTGTCATAAAGCTCTCTCACCGATATGAAATTCTTCTGTGCCAGCACGCCCATTTGAACAACTGCCTCTGTAGCCTGTGCGATAGCAACGTTTGGAGTAACAAGAAATCTGTCGTCAAGAAGATCCTCCTTAGTGAAAGTATCATCGTCCTCAGCGTTCTTCTTATCTCTGATAGTCCATTCGGCAAGCTTTTCAAGCACTGTATAGAACGGCAGAAAGATTATAGTTACCACAACATTGAAGATAGTATGGAAGTTTGCGATGCTTCCCGTTGTAAAGCTCTTATTCCAGAACGGAAGTCCTATTGTATACTGAATGATATAAACGCCGATAAGAAAGATTATAGTACCGATAAGATTGAAATAGAAGTGTATCATAGCGGCTCTCTTAGCGTTCTTTGAAGCACCTATACTTGAAATAAGAGGTGTAGCACAAGTACCGATGTTAGTACCCATTATGATAGGAAATGCAGAAGCGAATGTGATAGCGCCTGACACTGAAAGCGCCTGCAAAATGCCTATAGAAGCGGCTGATGACTGTATGATAGCCGTGAATATCGCACCCACCAATACGCCCAGAACAGGGTTTTTAAGCACTGCAAAAAGCTGCTCGAACTGCGGAAGCTCTGCCAGCGGAGCGATCTTCTCCTGCATAAGTATCATTCCGGTAAAGAGGATACCTATGCCCATCATTATCTCGCCCACGTTCTTTGTCTTGTTCTTCTTGCCCACCATTATGATGATAAGACCGATAACGATAAGTATAGACGAAAAATTCGACGGCTTGCAAAGCTGTAATATAGCAGGACCGCTGCTGTCGCCCTCAAGGTTTGTGAGCCTCAGTATCTGAGTTGTCATGGTAGTACCGATATTTGCGCCCATGATTATTCCAACTGCGCCCTTAAGCTTCAAAAGGCCTGCGTTTACAAGTCCCACCACGATAACAGTAGTTGCCGATGATGACTGCACCGCTGCTGTTACCAATGCACCGAAAAGTATTCCTGAGAACACGTTTCCCGTCATTTTCGCAAGGACCTTCTCCATAAGTCCGCCCGAAGCCTTTTCAAGTCCCGAACTCAATATGGTCATTCCGTACAAAAACAGACCAAGTCCGCCCGCCATTCCGATAATGTTAAAGATACTCAAATCAATTCATTCCTTTTCTTGTTTTTTCCACTGCACAACGTCCGAGCACGCCCCTGCGCACCCCATTACTTACCTTACCTTTACGCCGATTTTACTTAATAAATAAAACAAAGCCAAAGCCTGCACGGATATCCCGCAAGGCTCTGACTTTGATAATTATTTCTTTCCTGCCACCACAAGTCTGTTCATGGCACGTCGCAGCTTCTGCTCCGCCCTTTCAAACTCTTTCTGGCCAGCATTTTCTCTGAGCTTGTTCTCTGCCGCCGCCTTTGCCTTTTCGGCTCTTGCAACGTCTATCTCATCAGCCCATTCGATAGCAGATGTCACCACTGTCACACCGTCAGCAGACACCTTTATAAGCCCTCCCGAAATAGCGGCTGTTCTGAACTCACCTTCTATTTTGATACGGAAAGGAGAAGAAACGATATTTGCCACATATGGCGCATGACCTGCAAGTATACCGATATCACCTGATACGGTCCTCACAATGATCTGCTCAGTATTCCCCTCAAAAAAAGTTTTTTCAGGGGTTATTATCTTAAGATCAAAAGGCGTCATAATCTTTCTCCATAAGTTTTTACAAATCAGCGCATGCGGCTCAAAATTGCCACATACATTCACTATATACTATAATCCGACTCTTGTCAAGTATTTTTCTTTAAACGTTCTGTTACTACTGTTCACTTTCTGCGATCTGTCTGCCCTTTTCAACAGCCTCGTCGATAGTGCCCACGAACAGGAAAGCAGACTCAGGCAGGTCGTCATGCTTGCCCTCAATTATCTCCTTGAAGCCTCTGATAGTCTCCTTGATAGGCACATATTTGCCCTTCATACCTGTGAACTGCTCAGCAACGGAGAACGGCTGTGACAGAAAACGCTGTATCTTTCTTGCTCTTGATACTGTGAGCTTATCCTCGTCAGAAAGCTCGTCCATACCCATGATAGCGATGATATCCTGAAGCTCCACATACCTCTGCAAGATAGACTGGACCTGTCTTGCCACCTGATAATGCTCGTTGCCCACTATCTCAGGCGAAAGTATCCTGGAGTTTGACTCCAACGGGTCAACGGCAGGATAGATACCAAGTGATGAAATGCTTCTTGAAAGCACAGTTGTTGCGTCAAGGTGAGCAAACGTAGTTGCAGGCGCAGGGTCTGTCAGGTCGTCCGCAGGCACATAAACTGCCTGAACGGAAGTGATAGAGCCTTTTGTTGTTGAAGTGATACGCTCCTGTAACTGACCCATTTCAGTTGCAAGGGTAGGCTGATAACCAACGGCTGACGGCATTCTTCCAAGAAGTGCCGAAACCTCAGAGCCTGCCTGAGTGAATCTGAATATGTTGTCGATAAAAAGCAGCACGTCCTGATGCTCAACATCTCTGAAATACTCCGCCATTGTCAGACCTGAAAGTGCAACTCTCATTCTCGCTCCGGGCGGCTCGTTCATCTGACCATACACAAGCACAGTCTTGTCGATAACTCCCGACTCTTTCATCTCATAATAAAGGTCGTTGCCCTCACGGGTACGCTCTCCAACGCCTGTGAATACCGAGATACCGCCGTGCTGATTGGCAACGTTATTTATAAGCTCCTGAATAAGCACCGTCTTGCCTACGCCTGCACCACCGAAAAGACCTATCTTTCCGCCTTTCAGATATGGTGCGATAAGGTCGATTACCTTGATGCCTGTTTCAAGTATCTCATTTGAACCGGATTGCTCCTCATATGTCGGAGGCTCTCTGTGTATCTCCCAACGCTCCTTAGTTTCAGGTGCAGGCAGATTGTCAACAGGCTCACCCAGAAGATTGAACATTCTCGATAGAGTTTCCTTGCCCACCGGAACAGATATAGCCTTGCCGGTATCAACAGCGTCGATACCCCTCACAAGTCCGTCTGTAGAGCCCATGGCGATACATCTTACTATATCGTCGCCTATATGCTGAGCCACCTCAACAACGAGCTTTTCGCCCTTGTTGTCTATCTCAATGGCATTGAGCAGGTCAGGCAAGCTGTCCTTTTCAAAGCGGATATCAACTACCGCACCAACTATCTGGACTACCTTGCCTATGTTTTTGCTTTCCATTTATTTACCACCTTTCAAAAAGGGATATAAGCTATCATCATAGCCGTCACGTCTTTTAAATACTATCTTCCGATAGTTGCCGAGCTTATCTCTGTAAGCTCCTGAGTTATCTGCGCCTGTCTTGCTCTGTTGTAAAGAAGCGACAGGTTGTCTATCATTTCTCCAGCGTTGTCCGTTGCAGACTCCATTGCAGTACGTCTTGCCGCCTGCTCAGAAGCGTAAGAATCCACTATCGCAGAATAAAGCATACCGCCTATATACTGCGGTATCATGCCGTCAAAGACCTCCTCAGGGGACGGGTCATAGATAGTTGACGGGTGCTTTCTTCCCCCAAGCTTGTCAAGATCCTCCACAGGAAGTATCTGCAAACTGCAAGGCTCCTGTGTCAGTGCCGACACGAATGTGGTATACACAAGCTCTACCTTGTCATAATCCCCATGTCTGAAGCCTGCGATAACATCTTCCGCAATGTCCATAACAGTGTCAGCGTCAATGCTCTCCGCTATCTGCGGATATTTCCACACAAGGTCGTAATCACGCTTCTCAAAGAACTCAACAGCCTTTTTGCCCACAGCCATAACACGAAGCTGACCGCCTGATGACAGCACATCGTCAGCCTTTGCCTTAGCCATTTTCAGCACGTTGGAGTTAAATCCTCCTGCAAGTCCCCTATCGCCTGCCACCACTATAAGCAGTGTGGAATTAAGGAACTTCTTCTTTGTATACACCGACTTGAAAGCTCTGTCGCAGGATATATCGCACATTGTCTTAAAAAGCGTTTCAAAGAACGGCTGAACTGCCACCGCCTTGTCCTTGGCACGTCTGAGTTTAGAAGCTGCCACAAGCTGCATGGCTTTTGTTATCTGCATGGTGCTTTCAACGCTTTTGATACGCCTTTTGACGTCTTTCATATTAGCTGTTGCCATTGCTCAGCGCTCCTTATCTGCTTTGAAGAAACTTCTGTGAATACTCCGCAAGCACGTCCTTTATTGCCTGTTCATTCTCTTTTGTAAGCTCTCCTGTTTCTCTTATTGAAGAGAAAATGTCAGGGTGCGTTTCATCTATATACTCAAAAAGATCTTTCTCAAATTCAGCGATATCCTCAACTCTGATATTTTTCAGATAGTTGTTTACCACCGCATAGATTATGACCACCTGCTTCTCAACGTCCAGTGGCGAGGTCTTGCCCTGTTTGAGCACCTCCACGATACGTTCGCCCTGTGCAAGTCTTTCCTTAGTGTCTTTGTCAAGGTCAGATCCGAACTGCGAGAATGACTGCAATTCTCTGTACTGAGAATAAAGCAGTTTCAGCGAGCCTGAAACCTTTTTCATAGCCTTTATCTGTGCCGAACCGCCTACACGGGATACTGATATACCAGGGTTTACCGCAGGTCTGACGCCTGAGAAGAACAGCTCAGATTCAAGGAATATCTGTCCGTCAGTGATAGATATAACGTTTGTCGGAATATAAGCCGAAACATCGCCTGCCTGAGTTTCGATAATAGGCAGAGCGGTTATAGAGCCTCCGCCGTAGTCCTTGTTAAGACAGCAGGCTCTCTCCAAAAGTCTTGAATGGAGATAGAATACATCTCCCGGATAAGCCTCACGTCCTGTCGGTCTTTGAAGCAGAAGTGACATAGTTCTGTACGCCACAGCGTGCTTTGAAAGGTCGTCATAAACGCACAGAACGTCCTTGCCCTGAAGCATGAAATACTCAGCCATTGCAACGCCTGCATATGGTGCTATATACTGCAAAGGCGCCATTTCAGAAGCCGTTGCCGATACAACTATAGAATAATCCATTGCCCCATGCTTAGAAAGGGTATCCACCACGTTTGCCACAGTAGACTGCTTCTGACCTATCGCAACATAGATACAAATAACGTCCTTGCCTTTCTGATTTATGATAGTGTCAAGTGCAATAGAAGTTTTACCTGTCTGTCTGTCGCCTATAATAAGTTCACGCTGACCTCTGCCTATCGGTATCATAGAGTCGATAGCTTTGATACCTGTCTGCAATGGTCTGTTTACTGATTGTCTTGTAATTATTCCGAAAGCAGGGCTTTCCACAGGTCTTGTTTCTGTTGTAAGCACAGCGCCCCTGCCGTCAATAGGCGCACCGAGAGCGTTCACAACTCTGCCAAGCAGTGCGTCGCCAACAGGCACAGAAACTATCCTGCCTGTCCTCTTTACTCCAGACCCCTCTTTTATTCCGTCCTCAGAGCCGAGAAGTACACAGCCTACAAAATCCTGCTCCAAGTTCATTGCCATGCCGTATGTTCCGTTAGAAAATTCAAGAAGTTCGCCCGACATACACTTGTCAAGTCCATGAACTCTTGAAATTCCGTCGCCAACAGTACAGACCGTCCCCACATCGTCAAGCTCAAGCTTGCTGCGGTAGTCCTTGATCTGCTGTTTTATCAAGCCTGTTATTTCATCAGGACGTAATTTCATGTTAAAATACCGTTCCTTTCCTATGCAATGACCCCGTCGATCTGAGCCTTGATATCATCAAGCTTAGTTCTGACGCTGCCGTCTATTTCTGTGTCTGAATATCTCAGCACGATACCGCCCATAAGGCTTTTGTCCACCTTTTCCACAAGCACTATCTTTGCCCCCGAAACAGCTTCCAGCTTAACCACAAGCTTGTCCCTGAGCCTTTCAGACAGAGGCATAGCCGTCACCGCAGTGACCTCTATGATATTATTATGCTTTTCATAAAGCTCCTTGAACTTTGCGCATATCTCAGGCAGAAACCTTATCCTGCCCTTTTCGCTCACAAGGCAAAGAAAATTAAGCGTAACAGGCTGTATCCTGCCCATAAACACCTTTTCCAGCGCCGCCCTTTTTTCGTTCTCCGTTACCAGCGGTGACGCAAGAAGCTCCACATATTCCTCCTGACCCTGAGAGAAAAGTATATCCCTTATGCTCCCAAGCTCACCATAGACTTCATCAAGGCAGTTTTCCTCGCAGCACACCTCGAAAAGTGCGTTGCCGTAAATATTCCCGATACTGTCTGCCATTACATCTCACCCACATTGTCAATGAACTTCTCGATAAGACGTTCGTTGTCCTCGCCTGTCATATCCTTTTCCACAACTGCCGCCGCAGCCGAGAAAGCAATATCGGTGATCTCGTTCTTGATCTGGTTGACAGCGATCTTCTTTTCTCTTTCGATCTCTCTTGAAGCGTTGTCCACAAGACCCTTTGCCTCAGTTCTCGCTTCGCTGATTATCTCGTCAGAACGCTGTTGAGCCTTTCTTGTTGCCGTCTGTATAATCTGTGCAGACTCTTCCTTTGCACCCTCTAATCTGCTTGTATACTCAGCTTCAAGCTTCTCGGCATTTTCTTTTGCCTCGTCAGCCTGCCTGTAAGTTTCCTTAACATCATTTTTCCTGTCCTCGATGACCTTGTTCACCTTATCGAACAGAAAATGCCTGAGCACCAAAAACAGTATGAGCGTATTGAGCAAAGTCGCAATTATCGTTGTCAGATCTATTGACAGAAACTCTGTCACATCGCCTGCTGCCAATACCATTTATCCAACCTCCCCTCCGCACCAATGCAGAGCAAATCTTGTTTGAAGCTTTTTATTAAAGCTTTCCGATAAATGGGTTAGCAAAGAGCAGTATAAGTGCTACTACGAATGCGTAGATACCTGTTGACTCAGCCATAGCAACGCCTATGAACATTGTTCTTGTGCAGTCGCCCTTAGCCTCAGGCTGTCTTGCGATAGCCTCGATAGTCTTTCCTACTGCGTAGCCCTCACCGATACCAGGTCCGATACCTGCGATCATTGCAAGTCCTGCACCGATTGCTGAACAGCCAAGAAGAATAGCCTTTTCCATAATGATAAACCTCCGTTATTTACTATTTACTTTTTTATACTTTCCGCCAAAGCGGTAAATTACTCTGTTTCCGCAGCCGCACCAACGTTTACCATGGTGAGCATTGAGAAGATATAAGCCTGTATACACCCCGAGAACAGGTCGAAATACACGCTAAGCACCGCAGGTATACCTACCTGAAATACACTGAACGCCCATGAGCCTGCCTCAAAAGTCAGACCCAGTGCAGATGACAGCGAGCCAAGTGCACCATAAAGCAGTCCCGTTATTACCATGCCGCCTGCAACGTTACCAAAAAGACGGAACGCCATAGACGCTGGTGTTGCCACCTCACTGATGATATTAAGCGGCAGAATGAAAGCAACAGGCTGAGCAAAGCTTTTAAGGTAGCCCTTGAAACCATTCGCTTTTATCTTGTTGTATGTGATAAGCACAAATGTCATAAGCGCCCACGTTGCCGTAACATTGATGTCCGCAGTCATAGACCTCAGACCTATCATACTGATAAGAGCGCCAAACACCGCATAAATAAGCAGCGTAGCAATATAAGGGGCATACTTCATCATCTTAACGCCCATGTTCTCTTTGACCATGTTGTTGACGAAGTTCACAAGCATCTCCGCAACCACCTGACGTTTTTTCTCAGGCACTTTTTTCAAATCGTGTGTGAGCCACAAGCACAGTATGAGCACCGCAGCTATAATAAGCCAGCCCATCACCACCGTTTCGGTGATCCTCAGACTGCCTATCTCAAACACTATCTTAGGGCCGTTTCCAATACCCGTCATTTATTTATCCCTTCTTTCTCTTATCTGTATGACATACAGAATCATCCTCGGATAAAACTGCGGCAGCAGTATCCCCACCGCACTCACAGCCTTCGTGAGCATAGCCACGGCACAAAGCACAAAAAGCACTCCATATCTAGTCATGTAACACCCAAGCATTGTCCGCTTAGCCTTTTTGCCGTCAAGCTCCACAGCCTTTTCGCAGGTCACACCAAGGTAGTACATACAAAGGCACATATAGCCCCAGCCCAATGCAAAGCCCGCAAGCTGTGTGATGTCAAAACCCCACAGCAAAGTAAATACCCAGCATACGGCAGCCATAACACCGCCCCATAAGCATATTTTTTTCAGCAAGCCGCCAAGCTCAGAGCCTATATTTTTCACTTATTTTCTCCGATTTTCATAAAGAAATCCACCATAAATCTTTACATTTTCTTAACAGCAGAAAATATCTGCCTGATGTATTTCATTATACCACACAGCCCTACATTTTTAAAGAGCAAACCGCAAACTTAAACACTTATTTTACATGGTTTTTACATTTCGTTCACAGTTAGTCAAATAATTAGTTAATTATGATTTGACGTTAATAATTTATCAATAGTCAATCATTGATTTTTGACATTGTTTGAGTTTTGTCATACGATTTCACAATAAAAAACGGACTGCCGCAAGCCGAAATAATATCACGGCTGAGCAGTCCGCAAGCATATGTGCAGCTTATCTGATGATATCGTCAACAACGCTTTCTGCAGTGCTTACAGTATCATCAATAATATCCGCACCACCGCTTACTGTGTCCTTGATACCATCGCCGACACGGCTCACAAGAGTGTCGCTGTCATCACGTCTGCTTGTGACCTCATTTTTGGAAGTTGTGGTCGCAGTAACGCCGGAAGATGTCGAACCTGAGTTATCGTCATTTCTTGAACAACCTGCGAGCATAACGCCGCAAAGGCCAAGGCAAGTTAGCATAGCTATCAATTTTTTCATAATTAAGTTCCTTTCAGTATAAGATATGCCATTTCAGGCTAATGCTATTATTTCTCGGAGATGAAGATATATTCATAAAAAACAAAAAAGAGATGAGCCAAATGCCCATCTCTCTGTCAGATCAAAAAATCAATAGAACTGCGATCTCTTTTTCTTGATAACGAAAATAACAGCACCTACAATAACCACCGCAACGACCACAATAACTACAATGCCTACTACTCCGATACCCTTTGAAGATTCAGCCTCAGATGACGAAGTGCTGCTCAGTCCGTTTGACTTAGGCTGCACCTTTAAGCCCTGCACGATCTCCTGTGCCTTTGCACTTTTATTGTAGCCATCGAGATTCATTACCTGAAGATCTTCACCATTTTTTTGCAGCGGAGTATCTATTACAAGATTATCAATATAAAGCACATCTGTCTTATCCATTTTCTTGATAACCGGTATCTCAAAAATGAACTTTGTTGCTCCGCACTCATCAGGTACCGGTATAAGCGCTGTCGCATACTGAGTAACATTATTGCTTGCATCTGTATTTATTTCAAGCTGAACACTATTGCTGGTCACCTTTTTGTATTCCTCAGTACAAGGAAAAGCAAACACAGAATCTCCCATAAGCTTGCCCTGAGCGTCCTGATTTATCCTATACTTGAAAGAGATCATACAGCCGTCAAAACAAGTCATGCCAAAATCCTTGGCGTCGATCTCAACGCCCATCGTTATATAAGGCGCATCTTCAGATTCAGAGCCGGGATAAACCAAATTCTTATCGTCATCTCTTATAAGCGAAGCATAAGTACAATAATCGCTTATGTCATTAGGCTGCGCTGCTGTTATCTTAAGGCTTGCACCCTGATAAGCATAGGTCTTTTCCTGGGATGCTCCCACTGATATCTTCTCTCCGTCAGGAGTCACCTTGATATATCTCTCCCAATCCTTCATATCAAACGACAAGGACGGCGCTGAAGTATCTGTTGTAAGGATACTCTTGTCGGCACTATATTCAGGTATTTCAGCCTCACTGTCGGCATAGGCAGGCACAGCACAAACGCCAAGCATCATTATCGCTGATACCATGCCAAGTATTCTCTTTGATCTCATCTTAATTCTTATCCTCCCTTGATACTATTATATGTAAACGCTTTCATGGCCGTTCACACAAGTATCGAAACGCTATAAAACACTATTAATATTTTACACCTTTTTAACAAAACTGTCAAGCGTACCATACAATTTTTCATATAATGTAACTGTTTTGTAATACAAGCTAAGCATTTTCACCAAAATAGCCACACGCTTTTTATGAATAAATTCTTATTGACAGCCATTTTTAACAAAAAAAGACCGCCTTCTCAGGCGGTCTTGCGATCTTATTGAATACCAAGGAACTGGAAATACTGCTTATCCGGCATTGTTGTGACAGAAGTAGCTCTCAGATCGTCAGCCTCCGAAAGTCTGTACTGCACCTTGAGAACTCCGTCCTCCTCTACCCAGCCAACATCAGGAACTGTTCCTCTTATACCCTTGTTGGAAATGGTCTTTTTGATACCTTTCTGCTTAAGAGTAAAGAATTTAAGCTCGATATCCTGATTGTATGGCACTACGCATATCTTAACAGCACCCTTGTCGCTGTCCTTTACATCGTAAAGTATTATCTGATACTGACCGTCAGGCGATATGGTATTTGATTCTGACGTTACTTCAGTGAGCTTCTTGAAGTTATCTCTATAGAGAGCATAAACACTTGACGATGTGTCAAGATCTGAATTTAGCACAGTTTCAACAGACGTGCCTCCGAAAAGGATATTAAGCACAAAGTAAGCAACTATTCCAAGAACATACATAAGCAGATATATCGTACCCATTATAACCTTTACAGTTTCGTTCGTGCCTGCCGCAAAGAACATTATGATAGCAACAATGAACGGCGGAACTATCAATATCCAGTCGCCCATGTTGAAAAGTATCATGCAGAACACGACCGGAAGCATGAGTATGCTCAGTATCTCCGTCACAAGCTCACGTCTTGAAAAGAGCATAAGTCCCATAAAAACTACGTTAAGCACCACATACACTGTGAAAAACGACTTTTCTCTGCCTGCCGCAAACTCCAGATCATACAGGAACGTTGCATAAGTGAGCAGAGTTATTACAGCAAAGTAAGCGACATTAAAAACTGACACCGCTCGCTTTACCCATACGTTAGATAAAAAATCCTTCATTTTTAGTCCTCCCTAGACACTCTGTTCTTTTATTTTACACGAAATTACGCAAAAAATCAAGTGCTTTATTTCTTTATTTTTTCTTAAAACACAAATCAGACATATCAAATAGTATTTAATTGGCTGAATGCCGTCAATTGAGTATTATCTCTTCACCGCCGCTGAGTCCCGAAAGTATCTCAACGTTGTCGTTGTCCTCGATGCCAAGCTCTACGTCCTGTTCTATCTTTACGCCGTCCACAAGCAGGTTCACATAGTTGCGTCCATCAAGCTTCTTCACTGCCTTCTGCGGAACTATCACAGTATCAAGCCTTGAATACACGTCAAAGACAACCTCTATGCCGCCAAGATCCAGCATATCGTTCTCCTCGTCAGGGGTTATAACATAAACATATGCCGAGAAATCTCCGCTCTCATTGTAGATTATATCCGTCACAGTGCCGCCCATCGTATTGGCACCCTGCACTATCTGCACTGCAGTGCCAAAATTGACGTTTGTGAGCGCGTTATCAAACACAGACACGCACAGAGCCTTTTGTGATTTATCGGAAGTATACCCAAGCACCTCGCCCTTATTCACCGGCATGAACGCTGTCAGCTCCTGACCTCGTCTGTCTGCAAGATCAAACTGTCCGTCACATGGAGCGTAAACCTTATAATCCTCTAAGGACGCCACAAGACTGTCATATTTGAGCTGTTCTATCTGTAAGTCATACTGAGAAAGCTGTATCTCACTGTAGTCAGCACCGTTCGCCTGCAATGTAGCGACCGTCTGCTTCGCCTGATTGAGCCTTATTTCTTCCTCTTCTATCTGTTCGTCCACATCGTCAGAATAAAGTGTGCAAAGCAGGTCACCCTTTTTCACATCACAAGGCGACTCCACATCTATAGACTTTATCTGACCGCTTGCCTTGAAGGTGACGGTTTCACTGTAAGGGTAATCATAAACACCCTCCTGATGATACTCCTGAGATATATCTCCTATCTCAGCTTTTACCGTCTTATATGTTATATCCTTAGTTTCCAGAATAGGCACAGCTATCTCGTCTTTTTTCTCCGACTTTCCGCAGGCGCAAAGTCCGAAACACATTGCCGCTGCTGAGATCAAAGCAATAAATCTTATACTTTTCATAAAAAAGCCCTCTCGGTAATATAAAACTGCGGACACACTCCGCCGCAGTGAATTATACCACATTTTCCGTCATTTTTCAAGCTTATCCCCTACATATCGTATATCTATTGTATAACTGCACAACACTGTCTGCCTATATTTATACAGGTTTACCACAGCAGTTCACCGATAATAGAGTTTGAAGCCAGAAATCCCGCAGGCGTAAGCCTTAAAATACCCTTTTCGACCACGCAAAGCCCCTGTTTCTGAAACAAAGCCGCCTTCTTGCGGATATTCTCCCCAAGCTCTTTACCGCCAAGCTCCTCGGCTTTACCTATGTCAATGCCCTCCGTGAGCCTTAACCCCAGCATGACATACTCCTCCGCCTTGTCAGGGTCGTCCTCAAGCACCACCATGCTCTGAACCTTGTCAGAAATAAACTCCTCAACATCGCTCTTGCAGTAATATCTCTCATTATCAAAGAAAGAATGTGCCGACGGACCAATGCCTATATATTCTTCCCCGTGCCAATATTTAAGATTGTGCCGTGATTTTCCGCCCTCTTTGGCAAAATTTGATATTTCATACTGCAAAAAGCCCTTGCTTTCAAGCTGTCCCACAGTTTGCAAATACATATCGCACAGCATATCGTCATCAGCTACAGCGTTTCTCATCTCATCACAATCAAAAGCCGTACCCTTTTCTATTTTCAGCATATAAGCCGAAATATGATCGACAGGGAGTGCCGTAAGGCTCTCTATGCTATCCCAAAGGCTTTCAAGGGTCTGACCCTTTACCCCGAGCATGATGTCGCAGGAGATGTGCCTAAATCCCACCTGAGCCGCCGTTTCCACAGCCGACTTTGCCTGAGAAAAGTCATGAAGCCTGCCCAAGAAGCCAAGCTCCCTGTCATTAGCCGATTGAACGCCAAAAGAAAGCCTTGTTACCCCTGATTTTCTCCACCCTGACATCTTCTCCCTGTCCACAGAGCTGGGATTAGCCTCCAAGGTTATTTCAGGCTGGCAAAGATCAAAGCACTTTCCTGCCGTTTCTATTATCCTGTCAACCTGTTCAGCCGACAGCACAGATGGCGTACCGCCACCGAAGTAGATAGTATCGCATTTTATGCCCCTGCCCTTGAAAGCCTCTATATTGCGGCACACAGCCTGCGTGTAGTCCTCATAAAGCTCAGGCCTGCAAACGGAATAGAAGTCACAGTAAGGGCATTTTCTTTTACAGAAAGGCACATGGATATAAATTCCTGTCATAGCATATCCTCGTCATCATCAAAAGCCTTGTCGATATACTCTCCTGTTTTTTCACGGTTGAGCCGAAATCTCTCTATCGCCTTTTTCACACCAAATATACCGCCCCACACAAGGAACATACAAAGGCTTATAAGCACTGCATAAAGCACGAAATAAGCCTGCTGTTTCAAACTGAGCTGAAAATACACCGACCGCCTGTTTAGCATATCGGAAACTTTGGGGTGGATAACGATATAGCAGATAACGCCAAGAATACCTGCATAAGCAAGTGTGCATACCATGCCCATAAAAGCTTCCTTGAATTTAAGTGCCGAGAATTTAGCTCCTGCACACACCGCCCACACAGCGATAAGCACAAGCCCAGCCGCCGCGGAAATATTGGCATACACCTCATAAAGCACAGGCAATATCACCGCACCGCTCAGCCCGAAAGCCAGCGACAATTTCATAGACTTTTGTATATCAGGCATAGCTGCTCCTTTCAAAAAAATGTTGATATATTTGTATAAACCAAAACCTATCCACTCTCCGAACGGGCTGTCGAGGGCGCCAGCCCCTATGCCAAAATTACTCCGCTCGGTGTTTTCTCTACTTTGTATTGGTGATTTGCTCGGTATGGCTCCGCCATTCCTCACTCCTCACTGAAACTCTCTACTCGTCCAGCTTCAGCACCGACATAAACGCTTCCTGCGGCACTGACACAGATCCAAGCTGTCTCATTCGCTTCTTTCCTTCTTTTTGCTTCTCCAACAGCTTCTTCTTTCTTGTGATATCTCCGCCATAACACTTAGCAAGAACGTCTTTTCTCATAGCCTTGATAGTTTCTCTGGCAATTATCTTTCCGCCGATGGCCGCCTGCACAGGTATTTCAAAGAGCTGTCTTGGTATATTCTCTTTAAGCTTCTCCGTCAGTCTTCTGCCTCTTGAATAAGCCTTATCCTCGTGTACGATGAATGAAAGTGCGTCCACCACCTCGCCGTTAAGGAGTATATCAAGCTTCACAAGCTTAGACTTCGCATAGCCCATCATCTCATAGTCAAATGAAGCATAGCCCTTTGTGCGTGATTTCAATGCGTCAAAGAAGTCATAAACTATCTCGTTGAGTGGAAGCTGATAATGCAGGTCAACTCTAGTTTCGTCTATATACTTCATATCCTTGTATACGCCACGTCTGTCCTGACAAAGCTCCATTATATTTCCAACATATTCAGACGGCGTATAAATATGTGCATTAACTATCGGTTCCTCTGCCGAAGCAATATTTGCCACATCAGGATAATTTGTCGGGTTATCAATGAACACAGTTTCGCCGTTAGTCAGATTTACCTTATAAATAACAGACGGCGCAGTTGTGATAAGGTCGAGATTATATTCTCTCTCCAAACGCTCCTGGATTATCTCCATGTGCAGAAGTCCGAGGAATCCACATCTGAAACCAAAGCCCAGTGCAATTGAAGTTTCAGGCTCGAAGGACAGTGAAGCGTCATTGAGCATAAGCTTTTCCAAAGCGTCACGAAGGTCAGGATATTTTGCTCCGTCCGCAGGATAGATTCCGCAGTATACCATAGGGTTTACTTTCTTATATCCGGGGAGTGCTTCAGCGCAAGGCTCAGCCGCATTTGTCACAGTATCGCCCACACGGGTATCACCAATATCCTTGATGGAAGCAGCGATATATCCTACCTCGCCTGCATGAAGCTCACCTACAGGCACAAGGTCAGTTGCACCCATATAGCCTATCTCAACCGTCTGAAATTCAGCCCCAGTAGCCATAAGCCTGATGGTATCTCCGGCCTTGATATGAACCTCTTTCACACGGCAGTATATTATAACTCCCTTGTACTGGTCATAATAGCTGTCGAAAATAAGAGCCTTTAACGGAGCGTTCTCGTCGCCCTTTGGGCTTGGTATATCCTTTACCACACGTTCAAGCACCTCTTTGACGTTCGTACCCATTTTAGCTGATATCCTCGGAGCGTCCATAGCAGGAATGCCTATAACGTTCTCAACCTCTGCGCAAGCCCTTTCAGGGTCAGCGGACGGCAGGTCTATCTTGTTTATAACAGGCACTACCTCGAGATCATGTTCGATAGCAAGATAAGTGTTTGCAAGGGTCTGTGCTTCTATACCCTGGGAAGCGTCAACGATAAGCAATGCACCCTCACAGGCAGCAAGAGAACGTGACACCTCATAGTTGAAGTCAACGTGACCTGGGGTGTCGATAAGGTTGAAAACATAATCCTGCCCGTCGTCAGCGTGATAATTAAGGCGCACCGCACGAGCTTTGATAGTGATACCTCTTTCACGCTCGATATCCATATTATCGAGAAGCTGATCTTCCATATCTCTCAGCTTCACAGTATCGGTAAGCTCCAAAATTCTGTCGGCAAGAGTAGATTTGCCGTGGTCTATATGAGCTATAATGCAGAAATTTCGTATATTATTTTCGTTCATTTACTGATTTTCCTCTCTCAGACAAGTATACTTTTCCATAATACTTTATTATAACACGCTTGCCCCACATTGTCAATTTCTCCGCAAAGAAAAAAGGCAGACACAACGTGCCTGCCCAAAAATACATATTATTCTGCGCTGATATATGCCGTTACAGCGTCATCAGAGCTGTCAGAAGTTGTTCCCTCTGGATAAGAGCTGAATGTGAACTTGTAATCCTTGTAGCCCTTTACCATAAGGAAAAGGTTTACATACTTGTATGTATTTCCAACAAAATATTCGTTCTTTTTCTGTGTAAGAAGCTCAGTAGTTCCGCCCATGCCGATATAAGTAGAAGCTCCGTCAGCAGAAGGTATTCCTCCGCCGCCCTTGTTGGAAGCAGAATAGTTTACATCAGGAGAGATTATGCCCCATTCATCGCTAGGGAAATCCTCAGGAACATAGACCTCATATTCCATAACGCAAAGCTCGCAGTCATCAGGTATTTTCAGCTCGCTCTCGTCTATCTTGGAAAAATCACTGCCAACAGAGTTGTTGAGCTCGATAGCCTTGTTTACATAATCTGCATCCTCACTTTTGCTAACTACCTTTGTTATCCTTGTATAGATAGTGTGGTAGATCTTGTCTGTAGCGCAGTATCTGGTAGTCTTTATCCACTGACCGATAGGTGCAAGATTTTCCTCGCTTGTTTCAGACGGCTCTATAGCACTAGCCGCAATGTCATTGCTGTCACCGCTTGCAGGCTTGTTTTCGTCAGCTGTGCTTGTGTCAACCGCCTCAGCCTGTGACGATTCCGTTACCGCAGGAGCAGTTGTAGTGGTCGTCGTTGTTTCTGTTGTATCTTCCGAAGAGTCAGCGGCACTGCTTTCCGTCTGCACAGCCGCAGCCGAGCTTTCCTTATCACTGTCGGAAGCCTCGCTGTCAGAACAGCCTGCCATGCCAAAAGCCATTACCACTGCCAATAAAAGAGCAGATATTTTTTTCATAATGTTGCCTCCATATTTCTTTAATAAATTTATTTTACAACATTCTCCTATGCAAGTCAACAATATTTTCGACATTTATAAATATTTTGTTAAATACCCACAAACAGCCATAGTGTTTTTACAACATAATGTAGTAAGAAAAGCACAACATAATGTTGTATGATATATTAAATATAGACTATCAGAAAGGAATGGAGCGCCGCATGGTTTTTCAAAGAATACGAGATATGCGAGAAGACGCAGACCTTAAACAAAACGATATGGCAAAAATACTCCATTGCTCACAGCAAGCTTACAGTAACTACGAACTAGGACAGCGTGATATTCCCACGGATATCCTCATAGCCCTAGCTGAATATCACAAAACAAATGTAGACTATCTTCTGGGACTAACCAAAAACAAGACCTACTATAAAGATATGTAAAGCGGAAAGAACATCTCTTTCCGCTTTTTTGCAACCCATTTCATACACATTTATACAATCCTCTTCTATGTAGGATTTGTTAAAATTGCCTATGACATTTTTAGAAAAAAAGTGTTATAATGTATATAAGAGACAAAATGAAGTTGTATTCACGATTTAATGTGGAAGGAGCGTTAAAAATGCTAAAAAAAGGCGACGTCATATCATACGGTACGACCGGAGTGTGCAAAGTCGAGGGCGAGTGCGAACAGACCGTCAAGGGTCAGAAAAAGCGCTACATAGTTCTAAAGCCTGTCCACCAAATCAATTCCACCTTGTATGTGCCACTGGATAATGACGAGCTTAAAACAAAGTTCAAACCTCTGCTCACAGGCGATGAGATAGAGGAGATCATAAAAGAAATGCCCGAGGAGAGCTCCCTTTGGAAAGAAAGCAGCAGCGAGCGTGCCGAGCTTTATTCACAGGTACTTGAAAGCGGTGACAGAAAGCGACTTGCACAGCTTGTAAGAACATTGTATCTCAGACAGAAACATCTTATTGCGAAGGGCAGACATCTCCATTCATTAGACGAACGTTTTTTCAAGAATGCGGAAAATCTGCTCTTTGACGAGTTTTCAGCCGTCCTGGGCATATCCCAAGACGAGGTCTTCGACTTTATAGAAACCCGTCTGAGCAAAGCCTAAATACATACAAATGACACAAATAATATCGGCAAACTAAAAAAAGGACAAACCACAGTGGCTTGTCCTTTTTGTTTTCATAAATGATGCTCGATTATTCCTTGTCAACGTCCTCAACAGGCTCCTCGATAGCGTCGAGCTGAACTTCAACGTCAGCGTCCTCCTCAGTTGCAGCCTCGTTCTCAGCAGGCTCTTCAGCCTTTTCCTCAGACTTCTCAGCGTCCTCTGCCTTGTCAGCTTCATCAGCCTCGTCAGAACACTCGTCGCAGCCGCAGCAATCGTCGAAATCCTCGTCGAGATCTTCGTAATCGTAGTTTTCAAGCTCCTTGTGCTTTTTAAATGCAAAAATAGCAGCAGCTCCTGCAGCGATCGCACCGAGTGCAGCTATAACTTTCAATCCGCTTGCCATAATAAAACGCTCCTTTTCTGAATATTCCACTCTGAACTGTGTTCAGATTATCTACAGTATAGCATATTTGTTATAAAAAATCAAGACGTTTACAAAAAATACTGATTTTTTATACAACCTGCTCAAAAAATCTCAGTAAGCTTTGACAAATTGCCCACCGCTACATATTTCCCGTAAGGCTCATTATCACGCTAAGAGCCGCCAGTGGAGCTGTCTCGCACCGCAGTATCCTAGGTCCAAGACTCACCACAGTGACCCCTGCCTGACTGCAGCTCTCCGCCTCATGGCTCTCGAAACCGCCCTCACAGCCGATAAACAAGCCAATAGTCTTTTCCTCGCCCTCACTGACAGGGGCAATGCCTGTCTTGCTAAGGCTCACACCGCCCTTTTCGTAACACATAAAGCTCTCGTCGCACTCTTTAAGTTCACCAAGGCACTCCTCAAAGCTGATAAAATTCGTCACCTCAGGCACATATCCCCTGCCCGACTGTTTCGCCGCTTCCAAAGCTATCTTATTGTATCTCTCCACACGCTTTTCATAGCCGCTTTTTGCAGGTCTTGAAACGCATCTCGCCGTAATAACAGGCACTATCTTGTACACTCCAAGCTCCACTGCCTTTTGCACTATAAGATCCATTTTATCAGACTTAGGCAACGCCTGATAAAGCACCACATTCACAGTAGGCTCGTTTTCGCTTTTCTCAGCAGAAAGCACATCGCAAACCACTTCCTTGTCAGAAATGGACAGAATTTTTGCTCTGTATTCCACCCTGTCCGCACAAACAGTGATGATATCCCCAATTCTCATACGCAAACTTCTGCCGATATGATAAGCGTCATTACCTCTGATAGTTATCGTATCTCCCGATACGCTGTCAACAAAAAATCTAGGCATATTCCCAACCAGTGTCAAGCACTGTCCTCCAATCTCAAATCACGATTTTACGCACTTTCACGACGCTTCCGTCGCTTCTTGGTATAGTATACCACACCTTCAAAAATTGTTCAACAAAGTTCACATAACTAACACAAAACTTTCATACGCAGTACATACGGGCAGGGTATTATATATTTGTCGCAAGGGACAAGACCCACCGAGGAAAGTTCCGAAAGCGATGAATGACTTTGGTATGTAGGCTTTTACCCCAAGCCTTCATATATACAGCTTGTAGATTAATTTCTACTAGCTTCTCCCCTATAATTTTTTATTTTTTGGCACCCACAGTTTTCTGTGGGTGTTTTTTTGTCCTGTCGAGGATATCGCAGGACGAACCTATTTTATGACGCATGACGCAAAAAAGCGGAACGCCCCACACAGAACATTCCGCTTAAATCAAACTATTCTATTTAGTTATATTCAGGGAGCGATTATCTTGCACCCTCAGCAAAGCCGCTGTCAACAAGATCAACAAGACCCTTTACTGCTGCTTCCTCATCCGGACCGTCTGCAATGATCCTGATAGTTGTGCCGCCTACGATGCCAAGTGAAAGGATTCCAAGAAGGCTCTTTGCGTTTACTCTTCTCTCCTCTTTCTCTACCCAGATAGATGACTTGAATTCATTTGCCTTCTGGATGAAAAATGTTGCAGGGCGTGCGTGAAGTCCTACCTGATTCTGTACTACTACGTCTTTTACGAACATACTGATCTCTCCCATTCATTATAATGCTGTTAAACTCCCTAATTAAGGGACTTTTTCAAGATACCCTCAGGTTATTTGATATATTTATTATACTCGACAAGTCTGCCTTAGTCAACGCAAATTTTAGACAAACAAGCGAAAAACCCTTAATTTTCAGCACAATGCTCTAAACTTTGCAACTTTTACAATTAAACTTGTGATATATCCACAACACAGATTTTTACATTATATCACTTTGTACAAATTCATTTAACAATTATGTGAAAAATGTTGAAAACCAATGTCACTTTTTATCCTCTTTTTCCTCTAATTTGTGTATAATAGCCAAATCTTTTTCCGTCAGCGGACTTCTTTCCAACAACTCAGGACGCTTCAAATAGGTGGCTTTTACAGCCTCCTCACGGCGCCATTTCGCTATCTCAGCATGATTGCCCGATAGCAGCACTTTAGGCACTTCCCTGTCGTGCCACACCTCAGGACGTGTGTACTGTGGATATTCCAGCAGACCATTATAATGGCTCTCGTCCTCATAGCAGTCCGCCTGCGAAAGCGTTCCCTCCAGCATTCTCACAACGCAGTCCACCAGCACCAACGCAGGAAGCTCTCCGCCGGTAAGCACATAATCCCCCACGGATATTTCTTCATCAACTATTTCGTCAATGACCCTGCTGTCCACTCCCTCATAATGACCGCATAATATAAATATGCTGTCAAGCCGAGAAAGTTCCTTTGCACGCTTCTGGGTCAGCGTTTTTCCCTGTGGGGACATATAGATAACGTGAGGCTTTGCCTTTCCAGCTGTTACCGACTTGTAGCAGTTGTAAATAGGCTCGCACTGCATGAGCATACCCTGTCTTTCGCTGTAAGGGGTATCGTCTACTCTGCGGTGCTTATCCTGAGTGTAGTCTCTGATATTATGACACGTTACCGTGAAAATATTCTTAGCCCTCGCTCTGCCTACTACGCTTTCAGAAAGATAATTCTCAAGCATTTCAGGAAAAAGCGTTGCAATATCTATGTTCAAATCAATTCCTCCATATCATGTCAAAAGACTGGTAAGCCCAGTTTTCCGCAGCACTGTTCAAATGCTCCTGCACAGAGCCGCCGCTTTTTTCATAGTATCCTATGCCCTGCACAACACCGATAGTCACCACAATAGCGATTATTATCACCACAAATAAACTCCACAAAGCAGACCTGCGCTTCTTCGGCTTGTTGCCCTCGTTATTATAGTATACCCTCAGACTTGTGAGCATATTGTCAAGCTCCATAAAGCTCAGCCCCTCGCCCTTATATGTGTTGGCAAGCCTGTTGAATCCGCTCTCTTTTCTCAGCCTTTTTATAAGCCATTTTTCCTCAGCCCTGGGACTTCTCAGCCTTGGGCTTTCATCTATGTATGCTGTAAAAACTCTCTCGATACATTTCAGCGACTTTTCACGGCTGTTGAGCTTTGGAAATATCAGGCTGAACATTCCGTCAGAATAATCTCTGACAAGCCTTTCCAAGTCCTCGTATTTGCAGAACTTCATTAATCAAAAAGTCCCTCCAGCGGAGTTATCTTCATCACGCCACCCTCGATATCAGTTTCAGCCACAACTTCAGGTATCGCAGGGATAAGCTTAACGTTTCCCTTTTCATCAGTGATGTGGTAAACATCGTTAGCACCCGTCTGACTTACATCTGTTATCTTGCCGTAGCTTTCACCGCTGTCAGCGTCGACCACTTCAAGACCTATAAGATCCTGAACAAAATAACAGCCCTCATCAAGCTCCACATCGTCACGGTCGATATAAAGTACCCTGTTGCGAAGCATCTGAGCCTCCTCCACAGTGTCAACGCCCTTGACTTTCATTACAACGATATTCTTTGCAACTCTCGAACGCTCTATCTCCACAGGAGTACCGCTCTTATAATATAGTGTGTCAAATCCGCAGAGAAATTCAGGTCCATCACACCATGGCTGTACTTTTATCTCGCCCTTTATGCCGAACACCGATACTATCTTTCCTGCTTCAAGATATTTTTTTACGCCCATTTTGATTACCTCCCGATAACAAATCTTACAGCTTTCTTTTTATAGATTGTAACATATTTTTTTACCCTTTGCAACGCTTTAACTACGCTGTTATGCACATAGCTCAGGATATTTACAAAAAGTTTATTAATTACAATTCGGTTACTCAAAACGAACTTTACGCCCCTCTTTTGTACAAAATCACCATGAAAACCTGTGATTTAACAAAAAATTCACACATAAGAGAGCAAAATGTGTTACAATTTGTAATATATCAGACCGCAGACCAGTGCTTGAAACTGCGGTATAAAAGTTTTTTTGCATATTTTCACTATAAAACACTTGCAAAACATATCGTTTTTTGTTATAATAACAATGTGCAGACATCTGCCCTTATGGGGTAATTATGCCCATGGCAGAACTTAGGTCGAAAATTTTTGCAAGTAGAGGGGAATAACTTATGTCAAACAGATTATTTCAGAGCGTTGTTCATCAGATGCGTGACACTATCGACTGCGTCATAGGCGTAATAGATGAGAACGCAACTATCATTGCCTGCTCTGAGCTTTCACAGGTCGGAACGACTAACGAATTTGTTTCGTTAGATCTGGGCGATTCACACGACATTTTTGTTAGAGACGGTTATACCTATAAGCCATTCGGTGCTCATATGAAACCTGACTATGCTGTTTTCGTTGAGGGAACAGACGAGGTGGCTGCAAAGTATGCAAGCATACTTGCCATTACTCTTTCCAGCATAAAGCAGTATTATGACGAAAAATACGACAGAAACAATTTCATCAAGAACGTAGTGCTTGACAACGTGCTGCCGGGCGACGTTCATGTTAAAGCTAGAGAGCTGCATTTCAGCGCTGACATTTCAAGAGTCGTGCTGCTTATCAGAATACTCTCCACAAATGACGTTTCAGCTTACGATGTTATCCAGAACCTTTTCCCTGACAAGTCCAAGGACTTCGTTTTCAACATCACTGAGAGCGATATCGTGCTTGTTAAGGAAGTGGCAAACGGCGTTGAGTCAAAGGATCTGGAAAAGCTGGCGCGTTCTATTTCCGATACCCTTTCAAGTGAATTCTATACAAGAGTCACTGTAGGTATAGGAACAGTAGTAGAGGGCGTAAAGGATCTGGCAAGAAGCTTCAAGGAAGCACAGATAGCTCTCGAGGTAGGAAAGGTGTTCGATACTGACAAGAATATCGTTTCTTATGACAATCTTGGTATCGCAAGACTTATCTATCACCTGCCTACAACACTTTGCGAAACATTCCTTAAGGAAGTTTTCAAGAAAGGCTCTATCGAGTCGCTGGATCATGAAACACTTTTCACTATCCAGAAGTTCTTTGAAAACAACCTGAACGTTTCTGAAACTTCAAGAAAACTGTTTGTTCACAGAAATACTCTTGTGTACAGACTTGAAAAGATCAAAAAGCTCACGGGTCTTGACCTGAGAGAGTTCGACCACGCTATCATCTTCAAGATAGCTCTTATGGTAAAGAAGTATCTCTCCGCTAACCCTGTCAAGTTCTAAATCCTACGAGCGGAAAAGAGGCTTGCTTGCCTCTGTAAAACTAAGGCGGTGTAAATTTTGGTAGAGTTTAAAGACGTGTCCGTTACCTATTCAAGCGGTGTGGACGCTCTGAACAAAGTAAACCTGAAGATAAACGACGGTGACTTCGCTTTCGTGGTAGGTCCTTCAGGCGCCGGAAAATCAACACTTATCAAGCTGGTGCTTAAAGAAATAGATGCGACCAGCGGTACAGTAATGGTAAACGGCTTCAATCTGAAAAAGCTGAGAAGAAGAAAGATACCTGCCCTTCGCAGAACTATCGGCGTTGTTTTTCAGGATTTCAGACTTATCCCTACAATGACAGTTTATGAGAACGTGGCTTTCGTGCTGAGAGTAATCGACGCTCCTGCAAAGTACATAAGAAGCCGTGTTCCGTATGTTATAAGCCTTGTGGGACTTTCCGATAAGGCGAAAAGCTATCCGACCGAGCTTTCAGGCGGTGAGCAGCAGCGTGTGGCACTAGCAAGAGCCCTTGTAAACGACCCACAGCTCATCATTGCCGACGAGCCGACAGGAAATATCGACCCTGCGCTTTCATATGAGATAGTAGAGCTTCTCAAGGGCATAAACGAGTGCGGCACTACCATTCTTATGGTTACCCACGAGCATGACCTTGTGCGCTATTTCGGAGGCAGAATTATCAACATCAACAAAGGTCAGATCGCCTTTGACGAAGTGATAGGAGGCTCCAATGAAAGCAAGTAGTTTTAGATATCTTATAAATCAAGGCTTCAAGGGCATTTGGAAAAACAGAATGATGACGTTCGCTTCTTTCTGTATCCTGCTCGTTTCCCTGCTTATGGTAGGCACATCAGTGCTGGTTTCCATTAACCTTACAAGAATAATAGGCGGTATCGAGGACAAGAGCGAAGTCATCGTTATCGTTAAGGACGGCACAAGTCAGGCTGATATGCAGACCCTTGAAAATAAGCTCAAAGAGGTCGGAAATATCAACACTGTGAGCCTTTATTCAAAGGACGAAGCCTGGAAAAATATGCTCAAGGGCATGACAGACGAGGAAAAGGATTTCTTCCAGTATGCTGATGATAACCCATTGCCTGACACATACAAGGTAACGGTCAAGGATATCGAGAAGATGAGCGAAACAACCACTCAGATAGAGACCTTTGACAATGTTGACTCAACAAAGTCCCCTACAGCATTTGCTGATATCCTTATCAGTATCAGAAGAGTATTTACGATAGTTGCCTTTGCGGTCATTGTGGCACTTGTTGTGGTTTGTCTGATAATCATTTCAAACACCACCAGAGCAAGCGTTTTCGCAAGACGTAAAGAGATCAACATCATGAAATATGTAGGCGCTACCAACAGCTTTATCAGGATACCTTTCTTTATCGAGGGTATGATAGTTGGTCTGCTTGCAGCCGCAGGCGCACTGCTGCTCACAAAGTTTGCCTACGAGGGAATTTACAACATCTTCAATGATGACTTCAAGCTCTGGAGCATTCTCGGTGTTCAGAATTTGTATTCGTTCAAATCCCTCTTGCTCCCTGTTGCAGCATCTTATCTTATCGCAGGCGCTGTTATCGGTGCGGTTGGTACTTCTATAAGCACAGGCAAGCATCTTAAAGTATAATACATTTGCCAAATATAGACATAAGGCAGGCTATGATCCAACGGGGTTTTTAGACTGCCTTTTGTTGCAGTTTAAAGCATATCCTGACATGAGATAAAAAAGAGAGAACGTGTGGGATAATGCGTTAGAGAAAGATAGAAACGTGTAAAAATGGTCTTTTTTAAGACGGAGGACAGGTATGAAAACAGGTATATTCACAATGAAGCGAGTATTGGCTTTCACTATCGCCGTAGTCGCTTCCATGACAATGCTTGCAGGCGGCACACAGCCGGTCATGACAGCGCAGAACGCTTCTGCAGAAAGTCAGGCAATAAAGAACAACAAGAAAAAAATATCCTCTGCCAAGGATAAAATAAGCGAACTTGAACAAAAGCAGGCTGACCTTGACAAGCAGATAAACAGCACAAAGGACGATATCTCCAAGGAGGAAGAAAATCAGAAAGCTATCCAAGAGCAGATAGAAACTGTTCAGGAAACTATACTGACCCTTGAGGATTCTATCACTGACCTTGAAACTGAGATAGCCGACCTTGAAGAGGCTATCGCAAAGAGCGAAATAAAAATAAAAAACAAGAGAACTGAGATAGAAAATGGCGTTGTTGACTTCAAACAACGTCTTAGAGCAATGTATGTTGCCGGAAATAGTTCATACACCGATATTCTTATTGGTTCGACGGACTTTTATGATATGCTTATGAAAATAGAGCTTGTCAAAAGAGTGGCTGACCATGACAACACCATGATCGACGGACTTGTTGAGCTTAAAGGCGAGTATGAATCTCAGGAAGCAGAGCTTGAAGCCAACAAGACTGAACTTGAAACTAACAAAGCTACCCTTGAGGAACAAAAGGCCTATCACACTGAGCAGAAGAAAAAGCTTGACGACCTTTATGCAAAAAGTCAGGCTGTTATCGACCAGCTTGAGGAAGATAAGGCGGCTTATGAAGCCAACAAGGAGCAGATAAACAAGGAGCAGGAAGACTTCGAGGCACAGCTCCAGAAGCTTTACAAAGAGCAGGAGCAGATCAAAAAGAAGGAAGAAGAGGAACGTAAGAAAAAAGAAGAGGAAGAACGTAAGAGAAGAGAGGAAGAAGAACGTAGACAACAGCAGCAACAGCAGAATAATAACGGCAATTCTTCACCTTCTAATGCAAACGGCAACACCTCTAACAGCGGTCAATCTTCTACCAATAACGGTGACTACAATTATACCGACAAGAGCCAGTTTACATGGCCTGTGCCGGGTTATTATCATATTTCCTACGGCGTGGGTTGGCGCTGGGGCGCTTATCACAAGGGTATCGACATCTGGTCTCCCGGAATAAGAGGCGCAAAGATATGCGCTGCCGCTGAGGGTACTGTTATACTCGTCAGCAACACCTGCACACACGATTATGGCAAGAACGGCTCATGCGGCTGCGGCGGTGGATATGGAAACTACTGCATAATCGACCACGGCAACGGCTACTGGACCCTTTACGGTCACTCACAGTATATGAGCGTAACACAGGGTCAGCACGTCAACAAGGGCGACGTTCTGGGTATTGTCGGCTCAACAGGATATTCAACGGGCGACCACCTGCACTTTGAGGTGCGATTGAACGGCGTGGCTCAGAATCCGTCAAATTATGTATAAACAGGCAATGCCGAAAGGTCTTGCCCCACAACCAAAGGAGTCTTTTATTTCATGAACAGGCTTTACAGCTTAAAACGTATTCTCACTTTCATTATCGCATTCGCTGTTACCGCTGGTATTGCAGGAAGCAGCTACAATTCTTCTTTGAAGATAACCTCAGCGGACACTGAAAGCTCGCAGGGGGAGGACTATAGCTATACTGAATCTGTGGCTGACGGAGGTCAGCAAAGCGATGAACAAACAGAAAATGACGATAATTCTCAGGAGGAGTCAACAGGTTTTGACATCACACAGTATGCAGAACAGCTAAGAGAGCTATCAAAAAAGCAGACGGAAATAAACGAACAGCTCGACCAATATGATGAGGACATTGAGAAAAGCGAGAAAAAGCAGAAGCTTCTGAAAGAAAAGATAGATTCTATAAATGACGAAATAGACGTTCTCAACTCCTACATGACCGCACTGGAGCTTCAGATAAACACTAATCAGCGAAATATCGACAAGAAGCAGGCTGAGATAAACAAGGGCATAGAGGACTTTAAACAAAGATTAAGGGCAATGTATATCGCAGGGTCGGACAGCTACACCACAATGCTTTTGGAATCAGACAGCTTTTATGACATACTCATGAGATTAGAGCTTATAAAGCGTGTGGCACACCATGATGACACTATCATTGATAACCTTATAAAACTCAAAACTGAATATGAGGATATGCAAAAGACCCTAGACAAGCAGAAAGCCGAGTATGACACTCAGTATACGCAGTATACACAGCAGAAGGATATGCTTAGTCAGCTTTACCGCTCCAGTACAAAAACACAGCAAGAGCTTAAAGCTAAGCAGAAAAAGCTCAGAGAGCAGAACGAAGCCTATGAGACGGAGCGTGAGCAGTTTGAGGGCAGCCTTTCCGGCATACTGAAATCGTCAGGCTCAGGCGGAACAGCAAGAGATAACGAAGTTTCTGCCACAATGGCACTTGCAGATGTGAAGCTTGAGGAGCTTCACAAGGAGATAAACGACCGCCTTGACAAGGGTGAAAAGCTTGGAGATACCGAGCCTGATTACTACTTCGCATGGCCTGTTCCGGGGGCTTATTCCGTATCATCAGGCGTTGGCGCACGATGGGGCTCATATCACACGGGTCTTGACATTCCTGCGGCTCATGGCACGCCTATACACGCTTCATGCAGTGGCAAGGTCATAAAGATAAATACCACCTGCACTCATGACTACGGTAAGGAAGAGTCCTGCGGCTGCGGCGGCGGTTATGGAAACTATGTTATCATCGACCACGGCAACGAGTTCATCACTCTTTACGGACATCTCACGGAGGTAGATGTAGAGATAGGCGACGAGGTGAAAAAAGGCGACGTTATCGGCAAAATGGGTTCGACCGGCTTTTCAACAGGCGACCACCTGCACATTGAGATACGCTATCAGGGTTATATATTGAACCCTGCGTTCTATCTTGATGTTACACAATAAAAAAATCGACCTCTTATGGAAAAACCATAAGAGGCCTTTTTATCTTATTTTGAAGCACTCAAACGCTTACAAAGCCGTGAAATGATCGCTGTGATATATCTTGCACCTGCAGTGCAAAGAAGCATTATCACGGGGATAAATGTGACTATATATCTGGGCGGATTTTCCCAGATAAGGAAAAAGAGTATAACTCCCGTGAGAGTCACTATGCTGAAAAACAAAGCAGAGTGGCGACGCTTGCCAGCGGCATAAACTGCACCAAACGCCATTGCTATGAGCATTGCACTGTGATAGCCGTCTACATAGATACCAAGCAAGGAGCTGTTCAGTACCTCTTGCAGACCTCCTGTGGGTTCGGAGCGTGAGAGATATTTGCGATAAGAAAAACCACCGCTGTCCCACGTTCTGGCGACTTTGTGATAAGCCATTTTGCAGGCTTCATAAGGGGTGCTTATGTTTTCAAGGCGGGCTTTTATTTCTCGGATATTCGCCTGCTTTTTGGAGTCATATGTATCAAATGACATTGTGAAATCTACGTCCTCGTCAACGTGGGTCTTGTATTCGCTGTTAAGGCTCATCATTATCCAGTGTGTAACAGGGAAACGATATCTGTCTACCATTTTTTCATCAGAGATACCCATAGCAAGACCGCCATAGTATGCCGCCTTTGACACGCCAATAAACAGCATAACAGCCGCAAGGCTCAGTATAGCTCCCCTTTTTACACCCATTTTCAGCACAAAAAATATCATCGCTGAAATCAGCATTACTGCAATGCTTCCCTTGACAGTGTTTCCAAGTGCGATAAAAAGGCTTGCTATAAGAGCATAGACAACGCTTTTGGTTTTGCTTTTTTCTTTCACCGCAAGGGTCAGAAAATAAAGGGTACAGCTTACAAATATCATGCCTGCTGTGTCAGAATGAAAAAACGGAGTATAAAGCAGCATAACAGGCATAAGTGCCGAAATAATGCCGCAAAAAAGCCTTTGGCTGTTACGTTTGAATATCCTCTCCCCTGTGAGAAAGGTCATTATTACGCTAAGTTGAATAAGAATTACGTTAAAGGTCTGCCCCGCATAGATGCTCACGCCGCCGGTGAAAAGCTTCCATAAGGCGAAAAAGGGTATCTGCAAATATATCATGCCCCATGCGTTAGGGTATTTTGCAGCATAAATACGGTAGCTTTCTTTGATGCTCCCCAGATCTTCACCCATGACAAAGCGTTTTGCGAACTCCCCTGTTATTTTGGGGTCAACCATTTCGTAGTTGTAATAAAGATAACGCACAAACAATATCTGCAATGCAAGCAAAATCAGGCAGAAAAAAGCAAATATAAGTCTGACACGCTTTTTGGTAAGCTTCTTTTCACAGCGTTTCAGAGCAATATACAACACTATCGCCGCCGCAAGGAAAAATGGTCCAAGACAAAGCATTCGTATGTTACTGCGTTTTATGTATGAGATAAACACAGTTGCAGTGCAACAGCAGCACACGATCATGCTTGTGACCGCAAAAAATCGGTCAGTTTTCTTCACAAACATTTTTAGCTCCTTATTAGGGTGTATCCTCATAATATATTTTTTACATGAGTTCGCCCTGCTTTTTTATTTTGTCCTATATTTCTACATTTGAATTATATCATCAACGGAAATAAGTTTCAATTATTTTAACAACTGAAATTGAAGGAACTTTTTAAAGTTTTTTTAGTGAATAAAACAAAAAAATCGCCGCTCTGTTGCAAAAAACAAAGCAGCGAGTATTAGTATAAGACCATTATTTTGTGCCGAAGATCCTGTCACCTGCGTCGCCAAGACCGGGAACGATATAAGCGTCCTCGTTGAGCTTTTCATCAAGGTTGCCTACATAAATGTCGATATCAGGGTGAGCCGTTCTCAGAGCGTCAAGACCCTCAGGAGCAGCGATTATGCACATGAACTTGATGTTCTTGCAGCCCTTGTCTTTCAAAAAGTCAACAGCCTGTATCGCAGATCCGCCTGTCGCAAGCATTGGGTCGCAGACAATAACAAGTCGCTCGTTTATTCTATCAGGAAGCTTGCAGTAATACTCGTGAGGCTCGTGTGTGACCTCGTCACGATAAAGACCGATATGTCCTACCTTTGCAGACGGAACGAGTGCGAGAAGTCCGCTTACCATGCCAAGACCTGCCCTCAGGATAGGCACGATAGCAAGCTTTTTGCCGCAGAGCATAGGGAGCTTTCTTGTGGTGATAGGTGTTTTGACCTCAACGTCCTCTGTTGGAAGATCTCTCATAGCCTCATAGCCCATGAGCATTGCGACCTCTTCCACAAGTATACGGAACTCTCTTGTTCCTGTGTTTTCGTCACGCATAAGCGTTATTTTGTGCTTTACAAGCGGGTGATTGATGATATTTACGTTTCCCATTTTCCCATTTCCTTTCGTAATGATTTATAAATTCGCATTTTTTGTGTGCAGTAACGTGCGAACACTGTTCGCCTCTGCAATTTTGTTATAATTATTTCTTGGCTGCGTTGCCTTTTTTCTTTGAGAGCATAACGTTTGTAAGAATGCCAAGGATAAGTGCTGCCGCTACTTCTGTGAGTGTTATATCACCAAATGTGAGTGTCAGACCGCCGATACCTGCAATGAGGATAACGGACACAACAAAGAGATTTCTATTATCGTCAAGGTTTGCGTCCTGTATCATTTTAAGACCTGAAACTGCGATAAAGCCGTAAAGAGCGATACAAACGCCACCCATTACGCAGGCAGGGATAGAATCAACGAACGCAACAAGCGGAGTGATAAATGAAAACAGTATACAGCCTATTGCTGCGGCAAAGATAGTTATTACAGAAGCATTTCCTGTGATAGCAACGCAGGCAACGGACTCTCCGTATGTTGTGTTCGGACAGCCGCCGAACAGTGCGCCTGCGATAGAACCTACACCGTCGCCGAGAAGCGTTCTTGTAAGACCAGGCTCTTCAAGAAGGTCATGGTCGATAATAGAAGAAAGGTTTTTATGGTCAGCAACGTGTTCTGCAAAAACAACAAGTGCAACCGGCACATAGGCAACAAAGATAGTTGCAAAATATGAGAAGTCGAACTCTTTAAGACCTTTCAAACCTGAAACGAACGCAAAGTCAGGCAGGCTAACAAATGTTTTCAGTGAAACGCTGCCGTCTGTGAGCATATAGCTGCTGAAAACGCTGAAATCTACTATTTTAAGTGCGTCAATATCACATATATTGCCGATAACAGTAAAGATCGCTGCGGCTGCATAGCCTGCGAGGATACCGATTATAAAAGGTATAAGTCTGAGTGTTTTCTTGCCATATGTGGAGCAAAGCATTACCACTGCGAGGGTAATAAGTCCACAAACAAAAGCCACATATGATGAACCAACAGGCACATTGGATACAGTTTCTATAATCTCAGGTGTGCCGCTGTCTGTGGAAACTGCATACTCTGTTACCTGCTTTGTAACATCGCCTTTGAGCAGGTCGCCAACAGCATTTCCTGCAAGGGAAAGTCCGATTATAGCAACGGTCGGTCCTATTACCACCGCAGGCATGAGCTTATTGAGCCAGCCTACTCCAACAAATTTTACTACTATTGCGATAACGACATATACAAGTCCTGCAAGCAGTGCGCCAACGATAAGTCCAAGCATGCCAAGCTGCATTGAAACGCCGCCTGCAAAAGCCGCCGCCATTGAGCCTAAAAAAGCAAAGGACGAGCCAAGGAACACAGGGCTTTTTCTTTTTGTAAAAAAGATATAAACTATAGTTCCCACACCTGCACCAAACATTGCAGCCGCAGGAGTAAGACCGTTGCCGATAATAAGCGGCACAGCGATGGTCGCCGCAAGGATAGCCAGCATCTGCTGAAGTGCGAACACTACCAGTTGACCAGCCTTTGGCTTGTCTGAAACATCAAAAATAAGTTTCAATATAACACCTCATTCATATAAATTTTCTCACGTTTTCCATTTCCGATATAAACAGGAAAACACTTCTTTGCGGTACGTTTTGACACAAACCGCCTTTTTAATTTTAACTTATAACAATATTTTTGTCAATGAGCTAAATGCCGTATTTCAGCAGGATTTTTTGTGCGTAATTGCCCATTTTCTTTGACAAAAAAGCCATTTTGCGTTATAATAGCAATTGATATATTGTATTATGTGAGGTAACGACATGAAAAATTACAGATATGTTCTTTTTGACCTTGACGGCACGCTTACTGAGTCGGGCGAGGGCATAATAAATTCGGCTGTATACGCACTGAAAAAGTTCGGCATAGAGCCTGAGATGAGCACCATGACAAAGTTTCTCGGTCCACCGCTGAAAGACTCTTTCAGGGATTTTTACGGCTTTGATGGTGAAAAATGCGAGCAGGCTGTTAAATACTACCGTGAATATTACACCACCAAGGGCATTTTCGAGAACCGTGTTTATGACGGCGTTGAGGAATGTCTTAAAAAGCTGTCAGAGGCTGGGCTTCACCTTGCGGTGGCGACTTCAAAGCCGCAGGTATTTGCGGTAAAGATACTGGAGCATTTTCACCTTGCACAGTATTTTGACTACATAGGCGGTGCGGAGCTTGACGGCTCCAGGAGCGTAAAGGCGGACGTTATCGTGCACACTTTGAAAAACTGCAGAGTTAATGACCGCTCACAGGTGATAATGGCAGGCGACAGGCATCATGACGTGCTTGGTGCAAAAGCTCTTGGTATAGATTGTATCGGTATGCTTTACGGCTACGGCACAAGAGAGGAGCTTTCTCAGGCAGGTGCGGTGTATATAGCCGAAACGCCTCTGGAAGCCGCAAAATGGCTTCTGGGATAAATTTGACAGGTGTACAAAAGAGCGAAAACCTATTGCAAAAGTCAAATGTTTATGATATAATAAAATAAATTATTATGTGGCGGCATAAGAAATAAGCTTGTGATCCTGCCACGATCAAGAGGAGTTGTTTTCTGTGATAAAGTTTCGCAACCACATTGGAACTATAGGTATATCCACTGGATATCTCAGACAGCTTATCTCGGATACTGCCGAAAGCTGTTTCGGCGTGGCAGGACTTAACGCCTATGGTGCAAAACAGGGCGTTTCTGCAATGCTAAAGAAAGAGAACACCACAAAGGGCGTTATAATCCGTCAGGACGGGGACGAGCTTATCGTTGACCTGCACATCACTGTGAACTACGGCATAAATGTCGGAGCTATCGTTGACAGCATCATTCACAAGGTAAATTATGTTCTGACAGAGCAGGCAGGGGTCAACGTTAAATCTGTGAACGTTTACGTTGACGAAATGAAAGGCTGAACGTCCTAGGATATCTATAACAGTATAGGAGGAAAACTATAGTGATAAACGGAGGCTTGCTGCGTGACGCTGTCATAAGTGCCGCACACAGCATATCTAACAAGAAAAAATCAGTTGACGAGCTTAACGTGTTCCCAGTACCTGACGGAGATACAGGAACTAATATGTCAATGACTATAACAAATTCCGTAGCAGAGCTTGAAAATCTCAGCGACGATACAGACTGCTCAGTTGTGGCAAGCACAGCAGCTTCTGCACTTCTTAGAGGTGCAAGAGGAAACTCAGGCGTTATACTTTCGCTTATTTTCAGAGGCTTTGCAAAAGGACTTGCAGGCAAAAAGGAAATGGGTGCGAACGAACTTGTCGAATCGCTGGAACAGGGCGTTTCAGGAGCATACAAGAGCGTAATGAAGCCTACAGAGGGAACTATCCTGACAGTTGCAAGAGAGTCTGCGGAGAAAGCAAGAGAAATGCTCCACTCCACAAACGATCCTATTATTATAATGGAGGAAGTTTGCAAACAGGCTGAACTTTCACTGAACGAAACACCAAAGCTACTCCCTGCACTTGCCAAGGCAGGCGTTGTTGACGCAGGCGGCAAGGGACTTCTTATTATCTTTGAAGCAATGAGAGATGTATTCAAGGGCGGCGAAATAGTAAAGGCTGATGCTCCTGCACAGAAACAGCAGGTAACAGTCGACACATTTGCGGCTACTGTTGGTCAGTATGACTGTGAGATACACTTCACATACTGCACTGAAATGATAATCACAAAGAAAGCTGATGCTGACGATTCATCAAAGCTGAGAGCTTATCTTGAAACCATAGGTGACTGCGTTGTAGTTGTCGAGGACGATGAGATAATAAAGGTACACGTTCATACCAACGACCCTGGTAAGGCAATACAGAAGGGTCTTGAATTTGGCTATATCAATCTGCCAAAGATAGAAAATATGAAGCTCCAGCACAAGGCCAGACAGAAAGAGGCAAAACAGGAGTTCGTTCCTGCAAAACCTGAAAAGCAGTACGGCTTTGTTGCAGTTGCGGCAGGAAACGGCATTGAGTCAATGTTCAGAGATATCGGTGTTGACTGCATCGTTAAGGGCGGACAGACCATGAACCCGTCCACTGAGGATATACTTGCGGCAATAATGTCATGCCCCGCTGAAACGGTTTTCGTTCTGCCAAACAACAAGAACATTATCATGGCGGCTGAGCAGGCTGTTAAGCTTGCAGACAGAAAGGTATGCGTGCTTCAGACAAGGACTATACCGCAGGGAATGTCAGCAATGCTGGCATTTGACCCTGACGCTGATTTCAATACGAACCGCATTGAGATGACCAATGCACTTGAAAGAGTTGCCACAGGTCAGGTAACATTTGCGGCAAGGGATTCTGACTATGAGGGTCACGCTATCAAGCAGGGCGAGATACTCTGCATTGAAAACGGCAAGCTGAGCTTTGTTGAAAAAGACGTTTCAAAGGCAGCTTACAAGCTCACAAAGAAGCTTGTTAAGGGTGACAGCTCATTCATCACTATCCTTTACGGCTCAGACGTTACAGACGAGGCGGCTGAGGCACTGCAAAAGCAGGTAGCTGCGAAGTTCTCAAATCTTGATGTAAACCTTATAAACGGCGGTCAGCCTGTTTACTACTACATCATTTCTGTAGAATAAGATAACAAGGCGGACGGCATTGAGCTGTCCGCTTTTTTGTACAATGGAGCAATTTTTATGAGTGATATAACAAAGGTTCAGTGCAGAAAATGCCTGTTGGAGGATATGGACGAAAATGATTTTCTCCGTGATATGCGTTCGCACATTGAGGCATATCCTGCGGACAAGAGGGTATCTGAGGACGAATATCATCGGCGGTTGAATTTTTGCAAGGGCTGCGAAAAGCTTGTGGACGGAATGTGCGTTTTATGCGGCTGTTATGTTGAGCTGAGGGCGTTGAAGATAGGTATGCGTTGTGCGGATATAGATAAGAAGTGGTAAAGGCATACTGTTCATTCAGGCAAGTTCCTTCCGCCGCAAAATCGCTGTCGCTCTTTGCGGATTTTACTTTGTTTATTTGGATAGAAAAAGCGGTGCAGAGATTTGTTCTCCGACACCGCTTTATTGTTTCTTTTACTTTTGTGTGCTTTTATTTCTTTATCTGCACCGCTTGGTAGGCTTACGCCTATTGAGGCTCTGCCTCAAACTCCGACAGGGCTTTGCCCTGTACCCACAAGGGACTCTGTCCCTTGACCCTGCAAGCCCTCTAACGCCGGGCTTGAGCCTGCGCTTTATTGCTCGCTTCGCTCGGTGCTAAGTGATTTGCTCGGTTCAGCTATGCACATTCCTCACTCCTCACTCCTCACTTACCTAACTCCTCATTTACCTAACTCCTCACTTACTCCGCCATTGCCTCTTCCATTTCCTTTACAAGCTCTCCGAACATTGCAAGTGCCTCATTGATAGGCTGAGTTGTTGCCATATCTACTCCTGCACCCTTAAGCAATGAGATAGGGTCAGTTGAGCAGCCGCCTTTCAGGAAGCCTATATAGTCCTTTACCGCAGGTTCGCCATACTTCAATATTCTCTGCGAAAGTGCGATAGCTGCGGAATAGCCTGTTGCGTACTGATAAACATAATAGTCATAATAGAAGTGCGGTATCCTTGCCCACTCCAATTTTATCTCATCATCAAGCACTATTCCGTCACCGAAATAAAGCTTGTTTAGCTCGCCGTAAAGCTCGTTCAGCCCCTCGGCTGTCAGACTCTCCCCTGCCGCTACCATTTCATTTATTTTCAGCTCAAACTCTGCGAACATTGTCTGACGGTAAAGTGTGGTACGGAACTGTTCAAGGAAGTAATTTATAAGATACGCTCTCTGCTTTTTATCCTCGGTATTTTTCAGCAGATACTGCATAAGAAGGGCTTCGTTGCAAGTTGAGGCTACCTCTGCCACGAAGATAACGTAATCTGAATATACCACAGGCTGATTTTTATTTGAAAGATACGAGTGTATAGCATGACCCATTTCGTGCGCCAGCGTAAACATACAGTTAAGTGTATCCTTATGATTGAGCAGTACATAAGGGTGAACTCTTGCACCTGCGGAATATGCTCCGCTTGTTTTGCCCTCGTTCTCGTAAACGTCTATCCAGCGGTTTTCAAAGCCCTCTTTGAGTATTGCAAGGTAATCCTCGCCCATAGGTGCAAGGGCTTTCAGGACAGTTTCCTTAGCCTCCTCAAAGGTTATCTTCATATCTGCGTCAGGAACAACAGGAGTATAAAGGTCATAGAAATGCAGCTCATCAACGCCCAAAAGTTTCTTTCTCAGAGCAACATAATCGTACATATAGTGCATATTGTCATGGACAGCTTCAATAAGGTTTTTGTACACTGAAACAGGTACTTCTGTTCCGTCCAAAGCGGCTTCAAGGCTTGAATCATATCTTCTTGCCTTTGCATAGAAGTTCACCGCTTTTATCTGTGCCGACAGTGTTGCCGCACAGGTGTTCCTGAACTTATCGAATGTGCCGTACATAGACTCGAAAGCCGACTTTCTCAGTACTCTGTCCTCGCTCTGCACCAGTGGTATATAACTTCCGTGTGTGACCTGATGAGCCTTGCCGTCCTTATCCACAGCGTCAGGGAAACGCAGGTCTGCGTCAGAAAACATAGAGTAGATATTCTCAGGGGACTGACCCATTTCACCAGTCAGGGCAAGTATCTTCTCCTCAGCCTCAGAGAGGATATGAGCCTTTTTACGACGCAGCTTATCCAGCGCACGCTTATAAAGCTTCAACTCAGGCTTATCCTCATAGAATTTCTGAAGCTTATCCTCCTCGATAGAAATGATCTCAGGTGTTTCAAAGCTTCCTGCTGAATTTACTGCCACATAAGCGTTCATAAGCTGACCAATAAAGCCCTGATACTTTGCATTTGCAGTATCCTCGTCAGAACGTCTTTGAGCATAGTTGCCAAGACTGTCACAAAGCACAGATATTTCGTCTGAAAGCTGCATAAAATCATAAAGCGTGTCAGCACTCTCGCTAAGCCTGCCCTTGAACGCCGCTATCCTCTCAGGCATAGCCTTAAGCTTCTGCAAGTCCTCCGCCCACTTTTCGTCAGTGGCATAAATATCCTCCAGTGCCCACTTGAACTGTTCAGGCACTTCACTTCTCTTAGGTATTCTTTCCTCGCTCATTTTCATGACCTCGTTTCTATAATAATAGGTATAGGCTTGTCTTGTGTGGTATTGCCTATAATTAATTTGCGTAACGCTGGTTACATTATACTCCATTGACGTACTTTTGTCAAATTAGGGCAGGTGAACTGTAAAATAATACACAATACAAATAAAAATACACCCAGCGGCATAAAGCTAGGTGCCAATCTCCTTTGCGAGCTTTATTGCCTGCTTTTTAAACTCTTCATCATATTGTTTTCCTGTTCCCATTGATGACACACTCCCTTATTTTTATTATACTTTGATTGTTTTGTATGTGTCAAGTTTTATTATACAGGATTGCAACTATGATATAGGAGATTCATGACTGATATAATCACCGCATAAGGAAAAGGGCAATGTCCTCCTTGAGTGGAGGGCATTGCCCTTTTTTCCTTTAGAAAAAATCAGTTCAATTGTTTTTGCAGCCATTGAAGGCGGTACAGATCATCAAATAAAGTGTCTGCTTTGTACTGCTCCCTAAAACTACAATTTCATCATACGATACCCAATACCAATATGTGTTTGTATCAGCGCCTGACTGCTGTCACTCAGCTTTTTTCGCAGGGTAGCCATAAATACACGCAGGGAGGCTTCGCTGTTATCAGCAGGAGTTCCCCATACACTTTGGATAATGTACTTATGCGTCAGCACCTTGCCGACATTCTTGGCAAGCAAGCAAAGCAGCTTGTATTCTATCGGTGTCAGGTGAATTTCTTCATCATCAAGGTGAACACAGCCCGAAACATAGTCTATCCGTAGTCTGCCATTGACAAACTCCGTGACCGAGATGTTTTCGGACTTCATAAGCCGCCTTTGTATCACCCTGAGCCTTGCGAGAAGTTCGTCAACAGAGAAAGGCTTTGTCAGATAATCATCGGCACCTTTGTCAAGGGCTGTTATCTTGTCCCTTTCCTCGCTCCTTGCACTGACTATGATGATAGGAACATCGCTCCAAGTGCGTATATGCTCTATCACCTCAACGCCGTCAATATCAGGCAGTCCAAGGTCAAGTATGATAATATCAGGCTTATGCGAAGCACTGAGCATGATCGCTTCATTGCCCCTGACAGCAGTAATAAAGCGATAGTCGTTCATTTTAAGAGTAGTTGTAATAAGATTTCTGATAGGCTTGTCGTCCTCCACCACCAGAACAAGATATTCATTCATTTAGATCGACCTCTCCTATTGGCAGAGTAAAGCTGACAACTGTACCGTTTGGTATGTTGTCGCTGACAGATATAGTACCGCCGTGTGAAGTAATAATTGACCTGCACAGTGCAAGCCCCAGTCCCAGACTTCTTCTGCTGTCTGAGGAACGGCTGCCGCCCGTATAGAACATATCAAATACCTTTTCTTTTTCTTCATCGGAGATACCAGTGCCGTGATCGGACACGGATATCACAACAGTATGCGCATTTTCTCGGCGCACACTGACGGTAACATCAGAATCTTCATCACTGTACTTGACAGCATTATCCATAAGATTGACTATGACCTGTACGATAAGGTTCGCATCTGCCATAACGGGGATTATCTCGTCATACATATCAACGATAATATTTCGCTTTGGGTGAGTGCGTTTGGTGTGTTTGACAGCCTCCTGAACAATGTCATCAAGTATCTCTACCGAGATATTGAGCTGCATTCTGCCGTCCTCAATTCGTGTAGCGTATAAAAGATTTTCCACCATTTCGATAAGCCACATTGATTCGGAATAAATATCCGTGTATATCTGCTGACGTGCTGATTCATCAAGCGTATCGCCGCCGGAAATGAGCGTACTGGCATTGCCTGATATGGAGGTCAGCGGTGTTCTGAGATCATGGGATATGGAACGGAGCATATCAGCTCTAAGCTGTTCATTCTGCGCCAGAAGTGCCGCCTCCTCCTTTTCACGGGCATTCTGCTCGGCGATCAGTATATTGCGTTTCAGCTTATTGGCAAGCGTTCCTGCAATGAACGCTGTAATAAACATCGTCACAAATGTGACAAGATAGCCTGCATCGTGAACTGAAAGAGAAAACTCAGGATAGGTGAAGAAGCAGTTGAAAAGCATTACTCCTACTAATGATGATATCAGGCAGAAATACATCTTTGATGTAAAAATGGATATCACAAGCACAGCAATAATATACAGCATGATAATGTCCGCATCGGCAAGTTGAAAGGCTTTGAATGCGTATCCGGCAAGTGTTGCGGCTGTCAGCACCACAATACATATAGCGGAGTCTTTGAACACAGAAAATGCTTTAGAGCTTTTTATAGAATTAACAGTCATAAGGATCACCCTTGTTATTATAACATATCACTTTTGTGTTCGTCAACATCATCTTCTGACAGGTCGTGTCCACGTCTGCCCTTTTGTATCTCCTCGATGAATTCATCTACTTTTTTCATAATATAAAAGCCGTAGAGAAACATTGCTCCTACAGACAGTGCAAGCAGAACATCTCTCACACGATCATCTCCTAGATTCTGAAACACTTCTGGATATCCCGAACCTCACCTATGACAAATGCGATGTCATCAGTTTCAATTACAGTGTCCGGTGCAGGGATAAATACCTCTTCTCCGCGTTTGATCGTCAGAATATTGATCTTGAATTTCTTTCGTATATCGATCTGTGAAAGCGACTTTCCGAACCAGTCCTTCGGTACTTTCAGTTCGTAGATTGAGTAATTGTTATCCAGATGAATAAAGTCGAGTATGCTGTCTGATGCATATTTTGTAGCGATGCGAAGTGCCATCTGCTTCTCAGGATAGACAACCTCATCGGCTCCGTTTTTAAGCAGGAATTTCATTTGTACATCATTTGTCGCACGGGATATGACTTTCTTTGCCCCCAGCTCCTTGAGCAAAGACGTTGTTTCCAGAGAGGACTGAAACCGGCTGCCGAGGGCAACGATACAAACATCATAGTTTCCTACACCAAGCGAACGGAGAAATTCCTCATTGGTGCTGTCACCGATCCTTGCGTTGGTCACATAAGGCAGGATATCGTTGATATGCTTCTCATTTTCATCTACTGCCATGACCTCACACCGAAGCTCCTCCATGCGTCTGGCAATATGACTGCCGAATTGACCTACTCCAATAATTAAAACTGTTTTCATATATAAAACTCCTTATCCTACGGATATTTTTTCAAGCGGTAAGCGTGAATTCTGACTGTCCGCCGACGGCAGAGCTGCATAAATGAGTGTCAGTCCGCCGACTCTTCCGAAAAACATAAGTATCATCAGTATCACACGGGATACAGCAGACAGACCGCTTGTAATGCCAAGTGACAGCCCTACAGTACCGATAGCTGAGCTTGTTTCAAACAGACAGGTCAGCAGCGGTAGATTTTCCACTCTGCTGATAATGACACCGCTTGTAAAGAACAATACAAGATACATAAACAAAACAGCGCCTGCACTGCGGACAGTTTCGTCTGATATTCTTCTTTTGAAGCACTGCACATCATTTCTGCGGCTAAACACTGTGATCGCAGAAAGGAACAGAACAGCAAAAGTCGCTGTTTTCATACCGCCTGCGGTGGAACCTGGAGAACCGCCTATAAGCATAAGAATGACCATAATGGCTGTACCTGATTCATCCATAGCAGCGAGATCAGTTGTGTTAAAGCCTGCGGTTCGTGTTGTGACAGACTGAAACAGTGAATGGATCGCCCGGTCATGGATAGTCCCATGGTCATATTCACAAAAAAAGAAATACAGCGCAGGCAGAACGATCAAGACAGCAGATGTCATCAGTACGACCTTGCTTTGCAGAGAGTAGCGCCTGATCCTGTGCTTGTGTGTTCCGATATCGCCCCAGACGAGAAAGCCGATGCCTCCCGTAATAATTAGCAGCATAATGATGATATTGAGATAGATGTTGCTGTGGTAAAAGGTCAGCGATGAGAACGGTTCTTTTATGCCGAACAGATCAAAGCCTGCATTGCAAAAAGCCGATATGCTGTGAAACAAGGAATACCACAGTCCCTTAGCGAAACCAAGATCATTGCAGAAAACGGGTGCAAGCAAAGCCGCACCGATCATCTCTATGATAAGTGATGTTTTAAGGATAAAGCCTGTCAGCTTCACAATACCGCCTACCTGCGGTGCGGAGATGGATTCCTGCATCGTACTGCGCTGCCACAGACCGATTTTCCGCCCTGATGCTCTAATGATCGTAAGCCCGACGGTGATAACGCCCATACCTCCGATCTGAATTAGCATCAGAATAATCGCCTGCCCGAACAGAGACCAGTATGTAGCAGTATCCTTTACAACAAGCCCAGTCACACAGGTAGCTGAAACGGCTGTGAACATTGCATCAGGGAATGAAGTCACACACCGCTGCCTTGATGAGATAGGCAGCATCAGAAGCAACGAACCTACCAGAATTAGGCAAAAGAAACTGATAATGATGACCCGAAATGAAGTCATATGAGTTCTGTTTTTTACTCTATTTTTATGTAACATCGTACACCTCTCGTTCAAATTATAGCTTTATTATATCACATGAGTGGTTAAGGTGCTGTTAAGATTAAGGTTACGGCGTTAAGATTTCGTTAAGGCACAATATTGATGTGTGCCGCTTGCCCGTAGTCTATTGGAACACCTGCAAACCGTTCCGCACAATTCCATATCATCATTATGGCACGCGCCACAATGACAGCATACCCTTTTGAAACTGAATAACTCACAAAGGTCTGAGATTTGCTCACACAAGCACTTCTCAGGTCTTTTCAGACGGTTAGTTTTCCGCTCCGCAGGCTTGGACGGCTCTGAGGGGCGTTTCCGTTCGTCTGAGAGCACTGTCAAGCCGAGGTCATCGCCAATGCTCTTGGTGGAGAAGCAGAGACAGAAGAGAATGAGGACACTAATAAAAAAACAGGCTCTCGATACAAGAACCTGTTCTCCTGGTGCCGGTGACCGGGGTCGAACCGGTACGGTATCGCTACCATCGGATTTTGAGTCCGACACGTCTGCCAATTCCATCACACCGGCACATAACACTATGATTATAGCATACTTTTTTCATTTTGTCAAGCAAACTGCAAGTAAATTCTGCATTTACTGGTTTGTATATTTTCAACATAAAACATATTTGACGACTCTTGACTTTTGGAGAATTTTATGATATAATTAAAAACAAGGCAGTAAAGAAATTATTTTCTCCGTCATCGGCAATTACGGAACTGCTGCCGCAAAATAATCGGGAGGGATCTATCGTGAATATAAATGAAATGACAGTGCTTATATGCGACGATTCTATGTTCGCTCGCAAAAAGCTCAGTATGTCTATTTCTGGATTTGGAGTAAAAGCCGTTTATGAAGCAGCCGACGGTGAAGAGGCTGTTAGCAAATATAAGGAATTCAAGCCTGATGTGGTTTTCATGGATATCATCATGCCAAAGGTAACAGGTCTTGAAGCCCTCAAACAGATAATAGCAGAAGACCCTGACGCTAAGGTGATAATGGCTTCTTCTGTTGGTACTCAGAGCCATTTGAAAGACGCTCTTAAGTCGGGAGCTGTGGACTTTTTGCAGAAACCTATAGCTGATAATGACGCTCTTAAAGTTCTTGAGAACGTTGCAAAGGGGGTACTGTAAATGTTTGCGCAGTTTTTTGGAGGCTATCTCTTTAACCATAAGCTTTGTACCGCTGAGGATCTTACTCAGGCTTTCGAGGCTAAAAAGCATACAAGACTTCGCCTTGGCGTTCTTGCTATAAACGCTGGTCTTATGACAGCCGAGCAGGTGGAGCACGTTAATATTACTCAGCAGAGTGTCGATAAACGTTTTGGCGACCTTGCCGTGGAACTTGGCTATGTTACCGCTGACGACGTTGAAAAGCTTCTCGCTCAGCAGCCTACAGATTACCTGCTCCTGGGTCAGACCCTTGTTAATAACGGTGCTCTTACCAATGCTGAATTTGAAAAGGCACTTAAAGACTATAAGGCTGAAAATCAGATAACCGACGATATTTCAGACAATCAAACAGAAACTCTACATAACCTTATCAATGAGTTCTATCATTTTGACAATGATGAAAATGCCCGTATCTGTACTGATTATGTTACTTTGCTTTTCAAAAATCTTATCAGATTTATCGGCGACGATTTCACTCCTATGGAAGCGTCAGTTATAAAGAATTTTGCAGCAGAACATATCGTTATCCAAAAAATAAATGGAAAATATAACGCTGAGGCTTGCATTGCCACAGATTCAAAGACATATATGGCTTTCGCTGAGAGGTTTGCCAAAGAGAGCTTCACGGAGGTCGATGACTTTGTAAACGCTACAGCAGGCGAATTTCTGAATGTAAACGACGGTCTGTTCGTTGTAAATGAATCAAACGAGCATGGCGTTGAGCTTACACTCACACCGCAGGAATTTTTGGAAAACGGTGAGCTTGCCCTGTCAGGCACTGCATTCTGTATCCCGGTGAACTATCCGTTCGGCAAGCTGAATTTCATCATTGCCACCTGATATAATTTTACAAGCACATAATATCCGCCGCTGTCCAGCTTTGTTCAGCGGCGTTGATGTTCTTTGCCTTTTTTATAACTTTTTTTCAAAAACACTTGAAATTTCATTGGAAGTATGTTATAATAGTAAGGTAACAAAAGTTAGATTGATATGATTCAGTTATTGTTCCTCATCAATCCGAGATATAGGTGTGCGGGTCCTGTGCAATGAAACGCTGTGAACCATGTCAGGCGGGGAACCGAGCAGCATTAAGCGGTTTGTTTCGTGTGTCACAGTTCCGCCCGCACGCCCATATGTCGGATTGATTTTTTTATTTTCTTGATTGGAGTGAGAGTTTTGTATCAGGCATTGTACAGAAAATGGCGTCCAATGTCATTTGACGATGTTGTTTCACAACCGCATATTACAACTACTCTCAAAAATCAGATAAAAAGCGGCAAGACCGCTCATGCCTATCTTTTCACAGGCTCGAGGGGTACGGGAAAGACCACTTGCGCAAGAATTTTTGCAAAGGCTATCAATTGCCTTGACCCACATGACGGTGAGCCATGCCTTGAATGTGAGATATGCAAAGACGCTGACAACGGCACTCTTTCCGATATTATCGAGATTGACGCTGCTTCAAATTCTAAAGTAGACGATATCAGAGAACTGCGTGAAGGCGTTGTCTATACTCCTGAAAGATGTAAATATAAGGTATATATCATAGACGAGGTGCATATGCTTTCTGTGGGCGCATTCAACGCCCTGCTGAAAACTATGGAAGAACCTCCTCCGCATGTCAAGTTTATTCTTGCCACTACGGAGATACATAAAGTTCCTGCTACTATCGTGTCGAGATGCCAGCATTTCGACTTTCACAGGATAAGAAACGAGGATATCGTTTCAAGGCTTATGTATATTGCTTCTCAGGAGGGCTTTACCCTCCACGAAGATGCTGCAGGCATGATAGCAAGGCTTTCTGACGGTGGTATGCGTGATGCTCTTTCTCTTTTAGACCAGTGCGTTGCCTATGAAAATGACATCACACTTGACGTTGTGTCCTCAGCTTCCGGCATTGCAGGACGTGATTATCTTTTTGATATTCTCGAAAAGATAGCCGATAAGGACGCCGCAGGCGCACTCAGAGTCGTTGACAAGCTTTATGATATGTCAAAAGATCTGAAAGTCTTGGCAGGTGAACTGCTTGCTCAGATGAGAAATGTCATGATAATCAAAACTATCGACAACAACAAGGATCTAATAACTTGTCTGCCTGACGAGTATGAAAGACTTAAAGCCCTTGCAGAACGCATGAAGCTGGACGAGATACTCGGGGATATAAATACTTTGCAGGAGTGCAGTGAGCGTTTTGCAAAAAGCACATCAAAGCGTATCGAGCTTGAAATGTGTATCATAAAGCTGTGCGGAGCTGCTCAAAAAGCAGGTGCAACTGCGCAGGCTGTATCAGGTAATGCTGAGATCACAGTGCTTCTTAATAGAATAACTCAGCTTGAGAACGCACTAAAAAATGGTGCCGTTTTGCAGACTCAACCGCAGATCGCCACACCGGCTCAGCAGGAACAAGCTCCACCACCAAAGCCTTTTGACCCGGATTTCAAGAAAATGAAAGCAAGCGACTTCAAGCTTGTGCAAACTTGGGACAACATTGTGGAACAGGTCAAGCAGACAAATCCTGCCATAGGCTGTTTCTTAGTCAATTCAAAGGCTTATATGTGTCAGAATGTGTTGCTTATGATAGTACACAATGACTTTTATCTCAAAAAGTTCAAAGCAAGCGGCGACGCTACGGTGCTTAATGAGATACTGAAAAATAATTTCGGACAAAACTTCACTATCAAAGTCAAATCAGCCAAAAATGTCGCACCTGAGGATACGGAAAATCCTATAAATCAGTTGCTTGACAAGGCGAAAAAACTTGATATTGAAGTTGATATAAAAAAATAATTTTGAATATAAGGAGTTTTTAAAATGAAAGCAAGACTTCCACAGGGAATGGGCAAAGGTCCTTCCAATAACATGAATCAGATGCTCAAGCAGGCTCAGAAAATGCAGGACGAGATCACAGCTCTTCAGGCAGACCTTGAGCAGAGAGAATTCACAGGTACAGCAGGCGGCGGAGTTGTTGAGGTAACTATCAACGGCAAGAGAAACGTCCTTAAGCTTGATATCAAGCCTGAGGTAGTTGATCCGGAGGACGTTGAAACACTTCAGGACCTCGTTATGGCAGCTTTCAATCAGGCTGTTGCTAACCTCGATGAAGTAAGCGACACTGAAATGCAGAAACTCACAGGCGGAGTATCATTCCCAGGTCTGTTTTAATGGCTGAGTCAAACGCACTGCCTTTGGTACTTCTGGCAGAGCAATTTGCAAAGCTCCCTGGTATAGGCATGAAGTCCGCACAGCGCCTTGCCTACTATGTTATGTCCATGACAGACGAGGACGCATCGGCTTTTGCAGCGGCTATCACTAATGCCCACAAAAGCGTTCATCTTTGCAGCGTTTGCCAGAACTTTACTGACAAGCCAAAGTGTCCTATCTGTGCCGACCCAAGACGTGACCACACAACGGTCTGCGTAGTAGAAGACCCAAAGGATATAGCAGCTTTCGAGCGTACTAAGGAGTACAAAGGCGTTTACCATGTTTTGCATGGACTTCTCTCCCCTATGGATGACATTTCCCCTGACAAGCTTAAAATAAAAGAACTGCTTGCGAGGATAGAGCCTGAGAATGTTAAAGAAGTCATTATGGCTACTAATCCTACAGTTAATGGCGAAGCTACGGCAATTTACATTTCAAGACTGCTGAAACCCCTTGGTGTAAAGGTCACGCGTTTGGCGTTCGGTCTACCCGTTGGCGGAGTGCTTGAATATGCTGATGAAGTGACGCTTTACAAGGCTTTGGAAAATCGAAACGAAATATAAGGAAAACCTCCCCGAACTATTCGGAGAGGTTTTTTTTACATCTAAGATTTTTGAAAAATTCCGTCAGTGTATCTGCACACCGCTCTTGCAGTATACCGCCTGTGCAAAGAGGTTTGTGATTATAGGGTAGCTCAAAAAGATTTACCACTGATCCGCAAGAACCAGCCTTTTGGTCATACGCACCAAAAACCACACGCTCAATTCGAGAATTTATTATCGCACCCGTACACATAGGACAAGGCTCGAGAGTAACAAAAAGCTCACACCCCATAAGCCGCCAACCGCCAAGATTGCGACTTGCTTCCTCAATAGCCACAAGTTCGGCATGAGTCAAAGGGGAACGCCCATACTCACGACGATTGAATCCCCTGCCGATTATTTCACCGCTGGAACGCTTCACAACTATCGCACCCACAGGTACTTCCCCCTGCTCTGCGGCAATTTCCGCAAGCTCCAACGCTTTTTTCATGTAAAGCTCATCTCTCGTCATATTATCCTCGCACACACAAACATGGTCACAAGAATTGCGGCTATCCACACTGCGATCGAGTTAGTTGCAATGAAAGATTTAACTCGCTTTGACATCGTCATAAAAGAACTATCATTTTCAATGTTGAATGTCCAGTCACCAAAGCTTGTAAGCTTTGAGTACATCACAAGTGATACACCAACGATCACTGTACAGATTATGACTTCTGCTATTTTGGCATAAGGAAGATCATAGAGAACAATGTAACTTAATACAAAATTCGTGATATGGGCGCAAATACTCATTAAAATTGCAGTAAAAACCGAGCCTGTTCGTATAGTAAAAAGTCCGAGAACCGCAGTACAGCATACAACAAAAGGCAGATATGTAATATCATAGTAGCATAAACCGTTCACAACAGCAGTGATCATAATAGCGAAGGTGTCGCCAAATTGACGAAAAGTCTGCAAAAAAACTCCTCGAAATACTATCTCTTGCATTATAGGAACAATGATCGCAAAGAAAGCAAAAGAAACAAGAGCTACAACAGGATCTTCAGAGAATACAAAAATAGAATATATCCCGTCTAAATGCACAGTTGAAAACAGCAGACCAAGGATATATTGTCCAACTCTGCCCACAACGATTATGACCATCATAATTACCACAGCAGTTCCACGCATTTTTTCGTAGCCCTTTGAATTTGCAAAAACGACTTTATTAGGGATCTTAGTAACGATCTTAAAAATAAGACCAGGCACAACAAACTTTGCAGCAAACAACAGACCTAAAATAAAAGTCATTCCAACATCATATCTGCCATATCCGCCATCTGTTTGAGAAAAATACACAAATGTACCAGTTGTATCCGGTGCGTATTTATTCACTATAAAATAGTTAAGAAAATCAATAGCAAGCATTACCACAAGACAAATGCCCAACAAACTACAGCATTTTAGCATAGAGATCCTCTCTGCTACCTCTGCCTTATGAGGCACAAAACCCTCGCCATCAATATATGAGTGTTCTCTTGTATCATGTATAAACTGGAATCCAAAAGAATTCTGAGGATTTGAACGCCACTTTGCAAACGACTTCTTATAATCATCACTCTGATTTTGATAAGTAGTATCCTGGGCAACGTCAATCATATAATCTTTAGTATTTGTATCGTTCAAATTCTCACCCCCGATATACTAATTATAGCATATCACCGTACTTTTTTAAAGCATACAAATATCATTTAACTTATTATTCATAATATTTTAAGACAAAAAAAGATCGGATACATATTGTACCCGATCTTTATATAGCGAACTAAAAATTAGTCTCTAACAGCTGTAACGACGCCAGAACCTACTGTTCTACCACCCTCACGGATAGCGAAACGAAGTCCCTCTTCGATAGCGATTGGAGTGATAAGCTCAACATCCATCTCTACGTTATCGCCAGGCATGCACATTTCCTTGTCAGCAGGAAGTGTGATAACGCCTGTAACGTCAGTTGTTCTGAAATAGAACTGTGGTCTGTAGTTGTTGAAGAATGGAGTATGACGGCCGCCCTCTTCCTTCTTCAGAACGTAAACCTGACCTGAGAACTTTGTGTATGGGTGAATGGAACCTGGCTTACAAAGAACCTGGCCTCTCTGAATGTCAGATCTCTGGATACCACGGAGAAGCGCACCGATGTTGTCGCCTGCCTCAGCGTAGTCAAGGATCTTTCTGAACATCTCGATACCTGTTACAACAGTCTTTGGTCTCTCAGTTGAAAGTCCGAGGATCTCAACTTCGTCACCAGTCTTGAGCTGACCTCTTTCAACTCTACCAGTAGCAACTGTACCACGGCCTGTGATTGTGAATACGTCCTCAACAGGCATCAGGAATGGAAGATCAGACTTTCTGTCTGGTGTTGGAATGAATGAGTCAACAGCGTCCATAAGGTCAAGGATTGGCTTGTAAGCTGGATCTGAAAGATCGTCTGGAGCTTCAAGAGCTGCAAGAGCTGAACCCTTGATGATTGGAGTCTCATCGCCAGGGAAATCGTACTTGTCGAGGAGCTCTCTGATATCCATCTCAACGAGGTCGAGAAGCTCTTCATCGTCAACCTGGTCAGCCTTGTTCATGAAAACAACGATAGCTGGAACGCCTACCTGTCTAGCAAGGAGAAGGTGCTCTCTTGTCTGAGCCATAGGACCGTCAGAAGCAGCAACTACGAGGATAGCGCCGTCCATCTGAGCAGCACCAGTGATCATGTTCTTTACATAGTCAGCGTGGCCTGGGCAGTCAACGTGAGCATAGTGACGGTTCTTTGTCTCATACTCAACGTGAGCTGTGTTGATTGTAATTCCTCTCTCTCTCTCCTCTGGAGCTGAGTCGATGTTGTTGTAATCCTTCTTCTCAGCAAGACCTTCAAGAGCAAGAGTCTTTGTGATAGCAGCAGTAAGAGTTGTCTTACCGTGGTCAACGTGACCGATTGTACCAATGTTAACGTGTGGTTTGGTTCTTTCGAAATGTGCCTTTGCCATAGGAATTTTCCTCCTTAAAATTTAATAGTTTCCGATTTAACATACCGTAGTATAATTATATCAAATAAAAAGCAAATTTGCAATAGAAAAAGCAGAAAATTTTCCGCAAATTTATTAGTCCTTGTTTCTTGAAGCCATGATCTTCTCAGAGATAGACTTTGGTACCTGAATGTAGCTGTCAGGCTCCATTGTGTACTGTCCACGACCCTGTGTCTTAGAACGCAGGTCATTTGAGTAACCAAACATTTCAGACAGTGGAACGAGAGCGTCTACCTGAACAGCACCGGTTCTCTGCTCCTGACCGAGGATCTGTCCACGACGGGAGTTGAGGTCGCCTATAACTGTTCCGAGATAATCATCAGGAGCGATAACGCAAACCTTCATGATAGGCTCAAGAATGATTGGTGAAGCCTTTCTCATAGCCTCCTTGAACGCCATAGAACCGGCGATCTTAAATGCCATTTCAGAAGAGTCGACTTCGTGATAAGATCCATCGTACAGCTCGACCTTAACGTCAACTACCTGGAAGCCTGCAAGAACACCGTTCTCCATAGCACCCTTGATACCTGCGTCAACTGCAGGGATGTATTCCTTAGGAATAGCACCGCCGACAACCTTGTTGATGAACTCGTAGCCCTTACCGGACTCGTTCGGCTCAACGTTGATCTTAACGTGACCGTACTGACCCTTACCACCTGACTGCTTAGCGTACTTGTAATCAACGCTTGCAGGAGCAGTGATTGTTTCCTTATATGAAACCTGAGGAGCGCCGACATTTGCCTCTACCTTGAACTCACGGAGAAGTCTGTCTACGATGATCTCAAGGTGCAGCTCGCCCATTCCGGCGATAATTGTCTGACCAGTTTCCTCAGAAGTATAAGTTCTGAATGTTGGGTCCTCTTCAGCAAGCTTTGCAAGAGCGATACCCATCTTTTCCTGACCTGCCTTAGTCTTAGGCTCGATAGCGAGCTGGATAACAGGCTCAGGGAATTCCATTGACTCAAGAAGTACAGGATGCTCTTCATCACAAAGAGTGTCACCTGTTGTTGTGTTCTTCAGACCGATAGCGGCACCGATATCACCAGCGTAGATAGTATCAATATCCTTTCTAGCGTTAGAGTGCATCTGAACGATTCTTCCGATTCTCTCGTCCTTATCCTTAGTGGAGTTATAAACTGTAGAACCAGCTGTCAGAACACCTGAATAAACTCTGAAGTAGCAGAGCTTACCAACGAATGGGTCTGTAGCGATCTTGAATGCGAGAGCAGCGAATGGCTGATCGTCGCCTGAAATTCTCTCAACTTCCTCACCTGTATTTACGTCAGTACCCTTGATGTGTGGTACGTCGATAGGTGAAGGCATATAATCTACAATAGCGTCAAGAAGCTTCTGAACGCCCTTGTTTCTGTATGAAGTTCCGCAGGTAACAGGTACCATTGTGTTAGCGATAGTACTCTTTCTGATTACCTTCTTCATCTCGTCGATAGTGATCTCCTCGTCTGCGAAATACTTCTCAGCGAGATCGTCATCAACTTCTGCAAGATGCTCGATAAGGTCAGCGTGATACTGTTCAGCCTTTTCCTTGAGATCCTCAGGAATTTCTTCCTGACGGATATCCTTTCCAAGGTCGTCATAGTATACATAAGCCTTCATTTCGAGCAGGTCGATGATTCCCTTGAAGTCGTCCTCAGCACCGATAGGGAGCTGGATAGGAACGGCGTTGCAATGGAGTCTTTCATGGAGCATATTCAAAACGTTGTAGAAGTCTGCGCCCATGATATCCATCTTGTTGACATATACCATTCTTGGTACCTGATAGTTGTCAGCCTGTCTCCAAACTGTTTCAGTCTGAGGCTCAACACCACCCTTAGCACAAAGAACTGTTACAGAACCGTCGAGTACACGAAGTGAACGCTCAACCTCAACTGTAAAGTCAACGTGGCCCGGAGTATCTATAATGTTGAGTCTGTGACCCTTCCAGTAGCAAGTAGTAGCAGCAGAAGTAATTGTGATACCTCTCTCCTTCTCCTGTGCCATCCAGTCCATTGTAGATGCACCGTCGTGTGTTTCACCGATCTTATAGTTTACACCGGTATAAAACAGGATACGCTCTGTAGTAGTAGTCTTGCCGGCGTCGATGTGTGCCATGATACCGATATTACGGTAATCCTGCAATTTACATTCTCTTGCCATATATATCCTCCTTTATACCTCTTACCATCTGTAATGAGCGAAAGCCTTGTTAGCTTCAGCCATCTTATGAGTTTCGTCACGCTTCTTGCATGAGCCGCCAACGCCGTTAAGAGCGTCGAGGATCTCTGCTGCGAGTCTCTCTCTCATTGTGTCCTCGTTTCTCTCACGAGAATACTTTGTTATCCATCTCAGACCAAGTGTCTGTCTTCTGTCAGGACGAACCTCCATTGGTACCTGGTAAGTCGCACCGCCTACACGGCGAGCCTTGACCTCCAGCTCAGGCATGATGTTATCCATAGCCTCCTGGAATACTTCAAGAGCAGGTCTGCCTGTCTTTTCTTCGACAATTTCAAATGCTCCGTAAACGATCTTCTGGGCAACACCCTTCTTACCGTCAAGCATGATGTTGTTTACAAGACGTGTAACAAGCTTAGAATTGTATACTGGATCCTGAAGCACGTCTCTCTTTGTAACTCTACCTCTTCTTGGCACTTTAATTCCCTCCTTCACAAATAATGAATTCACAGGTACTCGCTCTGTAACCACGGCACACAGCCGTTTTACAGCCCCGTCAGTTCCTTGTTGAGTCAACTAATATATATTAATCACTCCACATAAACTGTGGTCTTCGCAATATGCGACAATGAGTTATTACCTTGTTACTAAAATGAGCTTTTCAGTTTTTGATTACTTGGCTGCTCCTGCCTTTGGCTTCTTAGCGCCATACTTGGATCTCGCCTGCATTCTCTTAGCAACGCCCTGAGCGTCGAGAGTGCCTCTGATGATGTGATATCTTACACCAGGGAGGTCCTTAACACGTCCGCCTCTGATAAGAACAACGGAGTGCTCCTGAAGATTGTGTCCGATACCAGGGATATAAGCTGTAACTTCGTTTCCGTTTGTGAGCTTAACTCTGGCAACCTTTCTCATAGCTGAGTTTGGCTTTTTAGGTGTAGCAGTTCTTACTACTGTGCAAACGCCACGCTTCTGTGGGCAGCTCTGATCGATAACTACCTTCTTCTTTGAGTTGAAACCCTTCTGAAGAGCAGGAGCTGTAGACTTGTCTGCAAGGACATTTCTTCCTTTTCTTACTAACTGGTTAAAGGTTGGCATATTTTCTCTCCTTTCATAGATTTGATACTATACGCTGATATACAATACATCAGCATACCTTGATATTATACACTATTCTCCGTCGCTTGTCAAGCACTTTTTCTTGACTTTTTTAACTTTTTGAAAATTTCAGTTAAATTTTCTGTCAAAAGCTATAAAAAGCACAGGGCAGCGGCTTTTCACGCCCTGCCCTGCAAATATATTCCCTCATTCCGTCTTGCTGTCTGTATCTAAAATTTGTCCTTTATCCGCCACTTCGACCTCTGTCTCGCTGAATCTATGATAAGTTATAACACAATCGCTGTCGTCAGTCTTGTCCGAATAGGTTATATCGTTTTGTACTTCATTGATATAAAGTTTCAGATCATCACTAAAATAGGTGTTTGCACCCGTTGCGAATTTAATTGCAACGAGCCATTCATTTTCATCAAAGAAGTAATTTCTGTTGTTCTTTACCGTCGCACTTTGGGAACCGTACCATTCATTATTAGTATCGTCCTGCTCCACAATATCCTTATAATTGGAAGTTATACTGAAATATCTTCCGTCCACCTTGATAATTATGCCTTCCTTTGACCCTCCTGCTGTGGAAACGTTTATGGCTTTACCCTTTTGAATTGGTGTTATTATCAGCGGATAGATAATATCCCTTTCGTAATTGTCAGCATCATAATTGATATGCTTAACAGAATTTACCAACGTATTAATTTTAAATCCCCAGTCCTTTTCAACAGGATTTAGCACAATGTTGAAGTCGTCAGCTTGCAGTATCATATCTTCGTACATATGCTGTACACTATCAAGAATAAGCTTATCAAGCTTTTCCTTGCCTGTGTCCTTTGAACTGTCGATATCATAAGCATAGGCTATTGATGATCTCAGTGAATAATAGAAGTCTGTTCCAAAGCTGTCGCCGCCGACCGTTTCGTCAAGACCTGTTGCGATCTCATCCGAGTTCCAATTACTCAGATTATCGCAGTTTGTGCCGACTGCGATTTTTTCGCCCACTTTCAGTTCGTCAATATAAGCAAACTTCCCTGTGGTAACATCTTTCGCTCTGAAATCAAGTTTAAACGCAGCGTAAGAGTGGTATTTCAGGTATTCATATTCATTCACAGTAACATAGTCGATCAATTCGCCCTTTTCAGAGGTGTATTTCTCAACATATATCTTATCGACAAAAAGATATCCCGTTCCGTCCGAGCCGCAGCCGGCATACGTTCCGACCGCCGTTATCTCTTTGTCTTTAACGACCTGCTTAAGCGCATTTTGTGCCTGTTCTAAATCAGCCGTAAGCTCAGTGCTGTCAAGGCTTTCCGAACTGTCTATACTTGGCTGCTGCATACCGACATTGATCTTATGCTCATCACCGCTGCGATAAAGCGTCAGCGCACCGCCCACCACCAGAAGCAAAGCCGCAAGCACCGCACCTGCAAGCTGAAAGCCTGTAAGTTTTGTTTTATTTTTCTCTGTAGGCTTGTCATACATAAGCACACTCTCCTTCCAATCCGAAGGAGTTTTAATGCAGTAAAAAGCGTTTATTTTTTTCATTTTCTGCTCCTTTCTGTGATATCCTCATTGCAAACTATACCTTTAGTCAATGTTATGATGAAAGTCCAGCCCCTACATAATAGTTTTTACCTCTTTTGTAGGGGAGCGGCTCAATTTCTGTTTCACAGAAATGCGACGTCCCAATGCCCTAGGTTTTTATTGTCATTCATATAGTTCACAACATTATCATATCCTTCAGTTGTTCTCTTCCACGTTTGAGATGTGTTTTTATCGTGTTTTCCTTGATATTTGTCAGCTGTGAGATCTCCTGCACTGACAATTCCTCAAAGTAAAATAGATAAATACTATCCCGATATTTCGGGGGAAGTCTGAAAATAAGGTCAAGTATCTCTATGTCGCTGCCGTCCTTTGAGAAAGACGTTATGCTGTTCAGATCGACTGTGTTTTTCCTCAAACGATACCGCAAAACACTCCGGCATTCGTTGAGAGCCACTCTGATGAGCCACGCTTTCGGGTTTGGCAGACTGCCTTTTTTCATCTGCTTGAAAAGCTTGAAGAACACGTTCTGATAGCAGTCCTCAGCGTCGGAAAAATTTCCCGTGTGCACCACGCAAAGCCTTGTTACCATATCCGAATACTCCTCTACAAGTTGGCGGTATTCGCTTTCGGTCATATTCTTCATGCTTTCACTTCCCTTCATATACTAAAACGCCGTGGCAGGCAAAAAGGTTTCATACAAAATAAAAAAATCAGCCCGCATGAATGAACCATGCAGGCTGATATAAAAGTCATTAGTACAACGGTGTTTCTGCGGTGTTATGGTTAGCCGCACTCTCATTCTTGACCACCTGAACGTTGTTGTAAACGTCCATACCGGTGCCGGCAGGAATGAGCTTACCGATAATAACATTTTCCTTAAGACCCATGAGCTTATCGGTCTTGCCTCTGATAGCTGCGTCTGTAAGAGCCTTAGTTGTCTCCTGGAATGAAGCAGCTGAAAGGAATGAATCCGAGTAGCTTGAAGCCTTTGTGATACCCTGAAGAACAGGAACAGTTGTGATAAGTCTTGCGTTCTCGTCGCCAGCGTCGATCTGAGCCTGTATCTCCTCGTTGAGTCTTGCGACCTCTCCTCTGTCGATAAGTGAACCAGGGAGCAGATAGCTTGAACCGGAGTCGTCGATCTTGACCTTTCTCATCATCTGACGAACGATAACTTCGATGTGCTTATCGTTGATATCAACACCCTGCAGACGGTAAACCTTCTGAACTTCGGTGATGATGTAGTTCTGAACAGCCTTAGGACCATTAACTGCAAGGATATCAGCTGGGTTGATAGAACCCTCTGTGAGTGGCTCACCGGCTGTAACAGCCTGTCCCTCACGAACTCTTATCTTGTAGCCGTATGGGATAGCATAAGACTCCTGCTCAGGATTTTCAGTGTCCTCGCTTGTAACAGTGATCTGCTTGGTCTTCTTGACCTCCTCGATCCTAACTACGCCGTCGATCCTTGTGATGATAGCAGCACCCTTTGGACGTCTGCTCTCAAACAGTTCCTCGACTCTAGGAAGACCCTGTGTGATATCTTCCGCAGATGCGATACCACCTGTGTGGAACGTTCTCATTGTAAGCTGTGTACCAGGCTCACCGATAGACTGAGCGGAGATTACGCCGACAGCCTCACCGACCTGAACGATATTTCCGTTTGCAAGGTTGGCACCGTAGCACTTAGCACAAACGCCATGCTTAGCCTGACACTGAAGAACCGATCTGATAGAGATAGAATCCTTGCCCTCAGCTTCGAGTGCAGCAACTATTCTTTCAGCGTCATGAACGTTTATGAGTTTGTTTCTTGAGCATATCATCTCGCCTGTCTTAGGATCCTTGAGGTCCTCAACAAGGTATCTGCCCACAAGTCTCTCGCTGAGAGGCTCGATCATTTCGTTTCCGTTCTTTATGTCGAATATCTCGATACCAACGTGAGTACCGCAATCCTCCTGACGAATGATAACGTCCTGAGAAACGTCAACAAGACGTCTTGTAAGGTAACCTGAGTCAGCAGTACGCAGAGCTGTATCGGCAAGTCCCTTTCTCGCACCTCTGGAAGAAATGAAGTATTCCAGAATGTTAAGACCTTCACGGTAGTTAGCTCTGATAGGCATCTCAATTGTTGAACCTGATGTGTTGGCGATAAGTCCACGCATACCTGCCAGCTGTCTTATCTGGTTGATAGAACCACGGGCACCTGAGTCAGCCATCATGTTGATCGGGTTGTATGGGTCAAGGTTAGCCTTCAGAGCCTCTGTAACTTCGTCTGTAGCGTTGTTCCAGATCTCGATGAACTTCTTTGACTTCTCTTCTCTTGAAATATAACCTCTCTTATACTGCTTGTCTATCTTGTCAACAAGTCCGTCAGCCTTTGCAAGGATATCCTTCTTAGCCTCAGGGATAGAAGCGTCGCATACTGCAACTGTGATAGCAGACTTTGTAGAATACTTATAACCAAGGCTCTTGATGTTATCGAGAACTTCGGAAGTAGTAGTAGTGCCGTGCTTCTGGATACATTTATCAATGATATCAGAAAGCTGCTTCTTCTTTACAAGGAAGCTTATCTCAAGATCAAACTGCTTTTCTGAATTTGTTCTGTCAACAAAGCCAAGGTTCTGAGGAATGATAGAGTTGAAGATAAGTCTTCCGACTGTAGCGTCTATCACCTTTGATACCTGCTTGTCGCCTATCTGCTTGGTAATTCTTACCTTGATAGCAGCGTGAAGTGAAACGATGTGCTGATCGTAAGCCATAAGAGCCTCGTTCACATCTCTGAACACCTTGCCCTCGCCAGGCTCGCCGTCCTTCTTCAGTGTCAGGTAGTAAGAACCAAGTATCATATCCTGTGTAGGAACTGCAACAGGGCGTCCGTCTGAAGGTTTCAACAGGTTGTTGGCAGCCAGCATAAGGAATCTTGCCTCTGCCTGAGCCTCTGCTGAGATCGGCAGGTGAACAGCCATCTGGTCGCCGTCGAAGTCAGCGTTGAACGCTGTACAAACCAGTGGGTGAAGCTTGATAGCTCTGCCCTCTACAAGGATAGGCTCGAATGCCTGAATACCAAGTCTGTGAAGTGTAGGCGCACGGTTGAGCATTACAGGGTGACCCTGAATAACGTTTTCAAGTGCGTCCCAAACCTCCGGCTCAGCTCTGTCTACCTTTTTCCTTGCAGACTTGATGTTGATAGTAGGATTGGTGTCAACAAGTCTTTTCATAACGAAAGGCTTGAACAGCTCAAGAGCCATTTCCTTTGGCAGACCGCACTGATACATCTTAAGCTCAGGGCCTACGACGATAACAGAACGTCCTGAATAGTCAACACGCTTACCAAGAAGGTTCTGTCTGAAACGTCCCTGCTTACCTTTGAGCATATCTGAAAGTGACTTGTATGCTCTGTTATTAGGACCTGTAACAGGTCTGCCGTGTCTGCCGTTGTCGATAAGTGCGTCAACAGCTTCCTGAAGCATTCTCTTTTCGTTTCTAACGATGATGTCAGGTGCTTCAAGCTCCAGCATTTTCTTAAGACGGTTATTTCTGTTGATAACACGTCTGTAAAGGTCATTAAGGTCGCTGGTTGCGTATCTTCCGCCGTCCAGCAGTACCATAGGTCTGATATCAGGTGGTATAACAGGTATAGCCTCCAGTATCATCCACTCAGGTCTGTTGCCTGATGTTCTGAAAGCCTCAACGATCTCAAGTCTTTTCAGAAGCTTGATACGCTTCTGACCCGCAGGAAGATCCTTCAGCTCAGTTTTAAGCTCTTCTGAAAGCTTATCGAGGTCGATCTCTTCAAGAAGCTCCTTGATAGCCTCAGCGCCCATGCCGGCTCTGAACTCGTCCTCGTCATACTTTTCCTGCATTTCGCTATAATCCTTTTCAGTAAGGAGCTGACCCTTGATAAGCTCAGTGTTACCTGGATCTATAACGATGTATTTTGTGAAGTAAAGAACTTCTTCAAGTCTTTTCTGTGATATTTCAAGCATCTGTCCTATTCTTGACGGAGTTCCCTTGAAATACCAAATATGAGAAACAGGTGCAGCAAGCTCGATGTGACCCATTCTCTCTCTACGAACCTTGGCTCTTGTTACCTCAACGCCGCAACGCTCGCAGACTTTGCCTTTAAAGCGAATTTTCTTATATTTACCGCAGTGACACTCCCAGTCCTTTGAAGGTCCGAATATCTTTTCGCAGAACAATCCGTCCTTTTCCGGCTTCTGAGTACGATAGTTTATTGTTTCAGGTCTGGTAACAACGCCGTAAGACCACTCACGGATCTTCTGAGGCGAAGCAAGACCAATCTTGATTGATGCAAACTCATTGAATTCCAACAGCAGTACCCTCTTCCTGTTTAGTTTGAAGCACGGCAACAGCCGACTTCTATATGAAACGGTCGCAGGGGCGGAGCCTTCCGCCCTTTGACCTCAGCTTATTTAGTTACTGTGCAAAATTATTCACCGTCATTAAGGAACAGATCAGACTCGTCGGAAGCTGCGCTGCCCTCCAGTTCGGAAGTGCCGTTCTCGTCTTCAGCCATGAAGCCCTCGTCGAGATCGCCCTCGTCAACGCCGAAATCGATATGATCTTCGATAGCAGGCTGTGGAACAAGCTCCTCGTCCTCGTCAAACGACTGCTTAAGATCTATTTCCTCGTTATTGATGTTGAGTACCTTGAGATCCAGACCAAGTGACTGAAGCTCCTTAACAAGTACCTTGAACGCCTCAGGAACACCAGGCTTAGGAACATTCTGTCCCTTAACGATAGCCTCGTATGTCTTGACTCTTCCCACAGTATCGTCAGACTTAACTGTAAGGATCTCCTGAAGTGTGTAAGCAGCACCGTAAGCTTCGAGCGCCCAAACTTCCATTTCTCCGAATCTCTGACCACCGAACTGAGCCTTACCACCAAGTGGCTGCTGTGTTACCAGTGAATAAGGACCAACTGAACGTGCGTGTATCTTATCGTCTACGAGGTGGTGGAGCTTCAGGTAGTACATATAACCTACTGTAACTCTGTTATCGAACTTCTCGCCTGTTCTTCCGTCATAAACAGTGAACTTGCCGTCCTCGCTCATGCTCAGTGCGTTAGGATTGATGACCTCGTCCATTGTGTGGAGAGTGAACTCATCGTCCTTATGCTCCAGATAATTCTGCTGAGCCATTTTGAAGCATTCTCTGATGTCTGCCTCGTGAGCACCGTCGAATACAGGGGTCATTATCTTCCAGCCAAGAGCCTTTGCCGCCATACCAAGATGAACCTCAAGCACCTGACCGATGTTCATACGAGAAGGTACGCCCAATGGGTTAAGACAGATATCAAGCGGAGTACCGTCCTCAAGGAATGGCATATCCTCCTGTGGGAGTATTCTTGAAACGACACCCTTGTTACCGTGACGACCCGCCATCTTATCGCCCACAGAGATCTTTCTCTTCTGTGCGATATAGCATCTAACGAGCATATTTACTCCAGGAGAAAGCTCGTCGCAGTTCTCTCTTGTGAATATCTTAACATCAATGATAGTACCTGCCTCGCCGTGAGGTACCTTAAGAGAATTATCTCTGACTTCTCTAGCCTTTTCGCCGAAGATAGCTCTCAGAAGTCTTTCTTCTGCTGTCAGTTCAGTTTCACCCTTAGGTGTTACCTTACCAACAAGTATATCTCCCGAGCGAACCTCTGCGCCTATTCTGATGATACCGTTCTCGTCCAGATCCTTAAGAGCGTCCTCACCAACGTTAGGGATATCTCTTGTGATCTCCTCAGGTCCGAGCTTTGTATCTCTGGCTTCTGTCTCATACTCTTCAATATGGATTGAAGTGTACTTATCCTGCTTTACAAGGTTTTCGTTCAGAAGAACGGCGTCCTCGTAGTTGTAACCTTCCCAAGTCATGAAGCCGATAAGAGCGTTCTTACCAAGTGAAAGCTCGCCGTTTGAAGTAGCAGGGCCGTCACCGATTATCTGATTAGCTTCAATTCTCTCGCCCTTGTTGACGATAGGTCTCTGGTTTGTGCAAGTACCTGCGTTTGAACGCTTGAACTTAGTCAGCTCATAAGTTCTGAGCATACCGCTGTCCTCACGGATAACGATCTTGTCAGCGTCAACGCTCTCAACAACACCTGCGTTCTTAGAAACAACAGCAACGCCTGAATCAAGACAAGCCTTGTACTCCATACCGGTACCAACGATAGGAGACTCAGTCTTGAGCAGCGGCACAGCCTGTCTCTGCATGTTTGAACCCATGAGCGCACGGTTAGCGTCATCGTTCTCAAGGAACGGGATACAAGCAGTAGCCACAGAAACTACCATTTTAGGTGAAACGTCCATGAAGTCGATCTTCTCTCTCTCGATCTCGAGGATCTGATCTCTGTATCTGCCGTTTACCTTAGGTCTGGCAAACTTGTTATCCTCAGTAAGAGGCTCGTTTGCCTGAGCGACCATGTAGTTATCTTCAACGTCAGCCGTCATATAAACAACTTCGTCAGTTACAACGCCTGTTTCCTTGTCAACACGTCTGTAAGGAGCTTCGATAAAGCCGTACTCGTTTATCCTTGCGAAAGAAGCAAGGTAAGAGATAAGTCCGATGTTAGGACCTTCAGGCGTCTCGATAGGACACATTCTGCCGTAGTGAGTATAGTGAACGTCACGGACCTCAAATCCGGCACGGTCTCTTGAAAGACCGCCAGGGCCGAGGGCTGAAAGTCTTCTCTTATTAGTAAGCTCAGCCAGAGGGTTGTTCTGATCCATGAACTGTGACAGTGGAGAAGAACCGAAGAACTCTCTTATAGCCGCAGTGATAGGTCTTATATTGATAAGAGCTGTAGGAGTAACGACCTCGGTGCCCTGTGACTGAATGTTCATTCTCTCACGGATAACTCTTTCCATTCTTGTGAAACCGATCCTGAACTGGTTCTGAAGAAGCTCGCCTACTGAACGGATTCTTCTGTTGCCAAGATGGTCGATATCGTCAACAGTACCAACGCCCTCGCAAAGGTTGAGGAAGTAAGAAACCGTAGCGATAATATCATCGATAGTGATATGCTTTGGAACGAGGTCGTCAGCCTTAAGTTTGATGTTCTCCTTAAGCTCTTCCTCATTCTCAGAATCCTCAAGAATTTCCTTGAGAGCCTTGAAAGATACCTTTTCGTTGATGCCAAGCTCAGTGCAGTCAAAATCAACATAAGCGTTGATGTCTACCATGCCGTTGCCTATGATCTTAACTTCGCACTCTTCAAGCTTTGTAACAGCCTCGCCTGTTGCGGAAGTAAGATGCTCCTTTACCTCAACGTCAACGTAAGCCTCCATAACACCTGCGGTCTCGATCTCCATAGCCTTATCAAAGCTGATAAGATCTCCGGCCTCAGCCATTACCTCGCCTGTCATAGGATTTACAACAGGTCTTGAAAGTCTGTGACCTGAAAGTCTTGAACCAACGCCAAGCTTCTTGTTGTACTTATATCTTCCGAATCTCGAAAGATCATATCTCTTAGCGTCAAAGAACAGGTTGTTCAGGTGAGTAACAGCAGAATCTACTGTAGGAGGCTCGCCCGGACGGAGCTTCTTGTAAACTTCAAGAAGAGCTTCCTCTCTGTTAGCAGTCTGATCCTTCTGCATGATAGTCTGAGTAAGTCTTTCATCAGGGCCGAAAACTTCCTCGATCTCCTCGTTAGTACCAATACCGAGCGATCTCAGGAAAGTAGTAAGAGGGATCTTTCTGTTTTTATCGATTCTGACATAAACCACGTCGTTAGAATCCATTTCATATTCAAGCCAAGCGCCTCTGTTAGGGATAACAGTTGTCTTGAAAAGATCCTTACCGGTCTTGTCCTTATCAAAAGCGTAATAAACACCTGGTGAACGCACCAACTGAGAAACGATAACACGCTCTGCACCATTGATAACAAAAGCTCCGCTGTCGGTCATTTTAGGGAAGTCACCCATAAATACCTCGGACTCCTTGATCTCGCCGGTCTCGGTATTGTTAAGTCTTGCAGTAACTCTCAGTGGCACTGCATAAGTTACATCTCTCGCCTTGCACTCTGCAACAGAATACTTAGCCTCTTCGTCGAAATGGTATCCAACAAAAGTCAGCTCCAGCGTACCATTATAATCAGTAATAGCTGAAACATCTCTGAAGACCTCCTTCAGACCTTCATCGAGGAACCACTGATAAGAGTTCTTCTGCACTTCAATAAGGTTAGGCATCTCCAGAACCTCATTGATCTTGGCAAAGCTCTTTCTCGTGTTCTTACCAAGTTTTACGTCCTTGACATTCACCATAGGCTCAATCACTCCTTAATTTATTTGGAAAATACATTTATATAACACTATATAACAATCGTATTCGCCAGTGGTTTTGGCGGTGTTTTCCATGATTTTCTGCGCTAAAAAACGCATGAAATAGGTGGAAAACTCCATTATGATACAGTATACTATTATATAATATTAGCAAGCCCTTGTCAAGCATTTTAGCTTACACATCTCGCCGATTTTCCTATTTTCTCCGATTTGAACAAAAATCGCACAATTCGACGCAGAAACTTCTACTATTACCAATGTGTTATCAAATCGTAAATTTTTCGTTTACTCGCCTGCTTTTATCACCCTCCGCCTCATTACCTCCACCCTAACCTACCCTTTATTTCATCACTATCTGCACCAACTTGTCTGCCATTACGTAATAATTCCGACTTACTTGTCATATCCAACAAAAAATCACTTAACAAATTGTGCAAACAAATGATTTATATTTTAATTTGGCAACATTTCTGCAATTGTTGCA